>Ga0123338_10001160_pt1 | contig 25727 bp, 17 predicted proteins | sample grotaG_FD_89793 | JGI IMG/M metagenome (GOLD analysis project Ga0123338, IMG submission 89793) | Glacier valley bacterial and archeal communities from Borup Fiord, Nunavut, Canada, to study Microbial Dark Matter (Phase II) -... | ecosystem: Environmental > Aquatic > Freshwater > Ice > Glacier ...
GGGAACGGTTTAGCAACGGCAGTATCGCGGTTAAAAGATAGCAAAGCCATCAGCAAAGTGGTAATTTTGCTGACGGACGGTGAAAACAACCGTGGTGAAATTGCACCAATTACTGCCGCTGAATTGGCTAAGACTTTCGGGATCCGCGTTTATACAGTTGGCATAGGAACAATTGGGATGGCCCCCTACCCAATTCAAACACCTTATGGAGTGCAAATTCAGGATGTAGAAGTTAAAATCGACGAGGTGACGATGGAAAAAATTGCTGCAATTACAGATGGCAAATATTTCAGGGCTACCAATAACAATAAACTAGCCGAGATCTATCAGGAAATTGACAAGTTGGAGAAATCAAAGATTGATGTGAAAGAATATAGCAAAAAGCAGGAAGAATACTTAAACTATGCCATAGTTGGAGCCTTGGTGCTTATGTTGGGCATGTTTTTGAAGACAACTATTTTCAGAAATATCCCTTAGGAAGATAATAGACAAATAGACATTGGACAAATAGATATTAGATATTAGATAAATAGATATTAGACAAAAACATAGCTAAGATAATCTTTCAACCGGATGCTGCCGGTGAGGGATTTTGTCGAAGGCGAACATTGAACTTTAAAACATGTTTAGAATAGCAAACCCAGAATATTTATATGCACTGCTGTTAATACCGGCACTGATGGTCTTTTATTGGTATTCAAGAAGACAACGCACAAAAGCATTGGCGCAATTCGGACAAAAAGAAATTCTTTCAGTTTTGATGCCCAACGCAAGTTCAGCGCGCCCAGCACTAAAATTTGCAGTGCTTTTACTTGCTCTGGCCAGCACCATTATTGGAATCGCCAGGCCACAATTTGGATCGCAACTCAAAACAGTAAAACGTGAAGGGATTGAACTAATTATTGCACTTGATGTTTCTAATAGCATGTTAGCCGAAGATATTCAGCCCAACAGGCTGGAAGCTTCAAAAAGATCTATTTCACAATTGGTAGATAAACTGAGCGATGATAAAATCGGCATGATCGTTTTTGCAGGCGAAGCTTACACCCAGCTACCCATTACCTCTGATTACGTGTCTGCAAAATTATTTCTGAACTCAATCAGTCCACAAATAGTTCCTACACAGGGAACGGCCATCGGTGCAGCCATAGAACTGGGAATAAAATCTTTTACTCCTCAGTTTGTTGGCAGCAAAGTAATAATAGTGATCACCGACGGCGAAAATCATGAAGATGATGCAGTTGGTGCTGCCACCACCGCGGCAGAACAGGGAATCGTAGTTCATACCATTGGAGTTGGATTGTCTAAAGGGGCATTGATTCCAGACTTTTCGAACGGGCAAAAAGGGTATAAAAAAGACAACAAGGGCAATACCATTGTAACCAAACTGGATGAGCAGATGCTTCAAAAAATCGCCCAGGCAGGTAAAGGATTATACATCAGGGCCAACAACTCTCAGATGGGATTGAATGCTCTTTTCAATGAAGTCAGCAAAATGGAAAAAACAGATATGGAATCGCAGATTTATGCCGATTACGATGAGAAGTTTCAATATTTCATTGGACTATGTCTTTTCCTTATTTTACTCGACTTCATGTTACTGGAGCGGAAAAATAAATACCTTAAGAATTTAAAATTATTTGGAGATAGAAAATAAAGCGATATGAAATCAAAAAGCTTACTCATCCTATTTCTGATTGTATTGGCTTTTTCAAGCCAAGCGCAAAACGAACGGAAATTTGTCAGGCAGGGGAATAATTATTACGAATCGGCAATGAAGGATTCGGTCAAACTCGATACTATTCAATTCAATAAAGCAGAAATTGAATACCGAAAGGCTCTTGAGAAGAAACCAGATGATCCGAAATGGAATTTCAACCTTGCAGATGCCTTGTATAAACAGAAAAAATATGAGGAGTCGGCAGAAAAGTTTAAAGATATTGCAGACAGAACTTCCGACAACATTGAGAAAAGCCGCGCATTGCACAATATGGGTAATTCGATGCTCATGAACAACAAACTCGATGAAAGTATTGCAGCTTACAAAGAAGCTCTGCGCAATAATCCGAAAGACCTTGAGACCAAATACAATTTGTTGTATGCCATGAATATGAAGAAAAAACAACAGGAACAACAAAAAAAGGATCAGGATAAAAACAAGGATCAGAAGAAAGATCAGAAGAAAGATCAGGATAAGAAAGATCAAAACAAGGATCAAAAGAAAGATCAAGATAAGAATAAGGATCAGCAAAATAAAGATCAACAGGAGCAACAAAATAAAATATCCAAACAAAATGCTGAACAAATGTTGCAGGCTCTTGAAAATAGCGAGAAGAAAATTCAGGAAAAAGTAAAAAAGATACAAGCCTTGAAAGCCCAGTCGAAAAATGTAGAGAAAGACTGGTAGGTTGAGTTAAAAGTTGGAAGACAGAAGTTGGAAGTTGGAAGTCTTAACATGAAACTAAATTTGTATTTTTGCATCGTTTTGAAAAAAGAAACCATGATAATACTATGATCAGAAAAATTAAGATACTGCTGATATTGATGTTTGTAGGTTATGGAGCCATGGCCGACAATATCCAGTTTACTATGGAAGGGCCCGAAGCAGTGGCCGTGGGCGATCAGTTCAGGCTAAGTTTCACACTCAATGAGAATGGATCAGATTTACAATTGCCCGATCTTTCAAATTTTGATTTACTGATGGGCCCAACGACTTCTCAGAGCTCAAGTTTTCAGATGATTAACGGCAAGACTACACAATCATCCAGCTTTTCCTATATGTTTGTGCTACGAGCCAAAAAAGAAGGTAAATTTACGATTCGTCCTGCCTCCATCAAGGTAAATGGTAAAATATATGAATCTAACAGCCTTACTATTCAGATAGTTAAAGGACAACCTCAACAGCAGGCGGCGGCTGCCCAGCAAGGCAACCAGTCCCAGCCAGGCAACCAGTCCCAGGAACCTGCATCAACAGGAACGGTGAGCAAAGACAATCTGTTTGTGCGCTTGTCATTGGATAAAACCAATGTGTCGAAAGGCGAACAAATACGTGCAACCGTGAAATTATATATCAGCCAGAATGTACCGCTTAACGGGTTCGACGAGGTAAAACTTCCTTCCTACGAAGGATTCTGGACCAAAGAAATTGATGTTCCTCAGCAAGTAAGTTTCACACGCGAGGTTTACAATGGGAAAATTTATCAGGTAGGAATACTCAAAAAAACGATCCTTTTTCCACAGCAAACAGGATCCATCAAAATAGACCCCTTTGAAATCACTTGCCTGGTGCGTCAAAAAGTTGGCAAGCAACAAGGTTTCTTTGACGATTTCTTTGACAACTACCGCGTTGTAAAAGCAAAGGTAGTAAGTGACCCCCAAGTAGTGAATGTGAAAGATTTGCCTAACCAACCGGCTAATTTTTCAGGAGCTGTTGGGAATTTCAACCTTACAGGGGCATTGGATAAAACAAATGTAAAATCCAACGAAGCCGTTACTCTTAAACTTACCGTTAACGGAAGTGGAAACCTAACACTTATTAATCCTCCTAAAATTGAATTGCCTCAGGATTTTGAAAGCTACGAGCCTAAAACTACCGAACGTACAACAGCAAACGATAATGGACTGAGCGGATCAATTTCATTTGAATATCTTTTTATTCCACGGTTTGCCGGAAATTTCACCATTCCATCTATTGAGTTTGTATATTTCAATCCATCTACCCGTCAGTATGAAACCCGTTCAACCCAGGCTTTTGTACTTAATGTTGAAAAAGGAAGTGACGATCAGAATGGTTCGGTTGTAAATTCCTATTCTAAGGAAGATGTCAAAATGATCGGAAAAGACATCCGGTTTATCAAGCAAAATCAAGCAAAATTTCAACCCAAAGGCAGTTCTTTTTATGGAACTTTAGGATTCTATTCGACCTATGTTGTAAGCTTGCTATGCTTTGGATTTGTATTTGTAGTTAACCGGAAGAAAATAAGGGAAAGCGCGAACCTTGCCTTGGTACGAAACAAACGAGCCAACAAAGTAGCGCTGAAACGACTAAAAGCAGCCTTTGTTCATCTGAAAAACAACCAGCAAGAACAATTCTATGAATCAGTCATCAAAGGGCTGTGGGGATATCTGAGCGACAAACTTTCGATTCCTGTTGCCAATCTTAACCGGGAAAGGGCATCGGCCAACCTGTTGAAAAGAGGAATTGATCAGGCCGTTGTAAATGAATTGATGAAACTCATTGACGATTGCGAATTTGCCCGCTTTGCACCTGCCGCTTATTCGGGAACCATGAAGGAAATGTACGATAGTGCAGCCAAGGTAATGGGCATTTTTGAAAAGCAAATCAAGTAAACCTCTGAAACATTTTTCTCATGAAACGATTATTAAATATCATATTGGCACTCTTGTTTACATCAGCCGTTTTTGCACAGGCTGATTTGCTTCAGAAAGGAAACGAGCTCTATGTAAAAGATAAATTCAAAGAGGCTATTGATGTTTACAATCAAATATTAATGACCAATCTCGAATCTCCTGAAGTTTATTTCAACCTTGGCAACGCCTATTACAAAACAAAAAATTACCCTCATGCCATCCTGAACTACGAAAGGGCTAAATTGATTTCGCCTGATGATGAAGATATTGACTTCAACCTTCAGATAGCCAATCAGCATGTGGTGGACGCAATTCAGGAACTTCCCGGAATATTTATTGTCAGGTGGTGGAATTCACTGGTCAATAGTCAAACTACCGACACCTGGGCACTGATCAGCATCATCAGTTTTTTAATTTTTCTAACCCTTGCAGGATTGTACTTTTTTGCCCGATCGGGCAATATGCGTAGAATTGCCTTCTGGACTGCCTTCTTTTTGATTTCAATTTCAATGTTTAGCTGGTCTTTTGCAGCCCAACAAAAGAATTGGCTGGTCAATCATACCCGCGCCATTGTTATGCAGCCAACGGTTACTGTAAAAAGTTCGCCTTCTGAAAAAGGGACCAATTTATTTGTGGTTCATGAAGGATTAAAAGTCAAAATTACCGACAAACTAGGCGATTGGCTTGAAGTAAGGTTAGCCGATGGCAACAAAGGCTGGCTAATGACCGAGTCAATAGAAAGGATATGAATTAAATTAGTACCAATCATTAACTGCCACTTCGTATTTAACATCGCGATGGCAATTTGTTTTATTATCGAATTCATCAGCAACCATTCAACGAATGGCTTGTTATGTATACATAAATTTTTCTACTATGGCTTATAATTTACTGAAAGGCAAACGAGGGATCATTTTTGGTGCCCTTAATGCCAATTCAATCGCATGGAAGGTAGCTGAAAGAGCATTCGAAGAAGGCGCCACGTTCACCTTATCCAATACAGGAGTAGCAATGAGAATGGGCGATACAGCCCAACTTGCCCAAGCCTGCAACACCGTTGCAATTGAAGCAGATGCAACAAGTGTGGAAGATCTGGAAAATCTCTTTAAGCAATCCATGGAAGTGATGGGCGGCAAAATCGACTTTGTGCTTCATTCAATTGGAATGTCGCCAAACGTTCGCAAAGAACGCCATTACAGCGATTTGGATTATAATTACCTGACAAAGACTCTTGACATTTCAGCAGTTTCATTCCATAAAGTGTTACAGGTAGCACGCAAACTGGATGCCATTAATCAGTGGGGTTCAGTAGTAGCCTTGTCTTATGTGGCCGCCCAACGAACATTCTACGGATACAACGACATGGCTGATGCCAAAGCATTGCTTGAGTCGATTGCCCGCAGTTTCGGATACATTTATGGCCGCGAGCGCAATGTACGTATCAATACCGTTTCGCAGTCGCCAACGATGACTACTGCCGGAAGTGGCGTGAAAGGCATTGGGCAGTTACTGGATTTCTCAGAGCGCATGTCGCCTCTGGGCAATGCAACAGCTGACGAATGTGCAGACTATTGCGTAACCTTGTTTTCAGATCTGACAAGGAAAGTGACCATGCAGAACTTGTTCCACGATGGAGGCTTCTCTTCCATGGGAATGAGTATGAGGGCCCTGCTGCAATACGAAAAAGGATTGGGCTGCGACTGTGAATGCGGTGAAGAAGAGCCTTTTGACGATCACAAGTACGACTAATGGCATTATACAAACGTACCTTCTATATAAGTGAATATTACAAGTGACAACGAGAAAACTTCTATCTTTAATTTAAAATGACACAAATGACAATTGTCATTTGTGTCATTTGTGTCATTTTGCCTCCCGGCTATATTTTGCAGAAAGTGAGCCTACATATATTCTAAGGGATAGGCCTTGCAGATAAAGGCCTGTCTTCATATTTGTTTGAACCTAATAGTTGGCCAATTCCTATTTTTAAATAATGATTAAATCGAAGGTAGTTTATAGTTAGACAATTACTGATGGTGCAATCTGTTCATCCGTCTGTTCGCAAATTAACATGGTTACCATTTCAAATTCGGCAACGCCGAGCTGTTCGGGTCGTTTGTCGAATATAGGGTTTGCTTTAAGTTCGTCATTTAAAATACGGCTTTTGAGAGAATTGCGCATAGTTTTGCGTCGTTGGTTAAAAGCCATTTTTACGATTCCGAAAAATTGTTTCTCATCACATTCCAGTTTCTCTTTCTGATTGCGGGTAAGCCTGATCACCCCAGATTTGACCTTTGGCTGAGGCGTAAAAACATCTTCGTTAACTGTAAACAGATATTCGATGTTGTAATAGGCCTGAAGGAATACGCTCAAAATTCCATAGGTTTTTGAACCGGGGCCTGCTGCCAGCCTTTGTGCCACTTCTTTTTGAAGCATTCCCACTATTTCAGGAATCTGATCACGGTATTCCAACACCCTGAAGAATATTTGTGAAGATATATTGTAAGGGAAATTGCCGATGATCGCGAAAGGTTCATCAAAAAGTTGGTCAAGCCTCATTCTTAAAAAATCAGCAGTAAGAATACGTTCACTTAATTCAGGGAAATGAATTTTCATGTAATCAACCGATTCACGGTCAATCTCTACAGCCCATGTTTCATAAGCTTCTTTTTTCAGCAGAAACTCAGTTAGCACACCCATCCCAGGGCCAATCTCCAAAACTTTACTCACATTGTTCGCTTGTAAACTGTCAACAATCTTTTCAGCGATACCCTTATCTTTTAAAAAGTGTTGTCCCAGATTTTTCTTTGCCCTTACTGTCGTCATTTTTATGTTATTTGTTGTAAACGGATTCTTAATTAGTTGTCAAAAAAGCTGCTCAAATTAAAACAAAACTGTATTTTTGTCCTTATTGGAAAATTCCTTAGAGTCACTTTAAAATACTTTCGGAATGCTGAGGCAAAAGTACATTAAAAACATTTTGAAACAGACACACCATTATTCTCAATAAATAAAAGAAATTGAAACAGAATACACTGAAAATCCTTAAATTCCTCTCCTTCTTTTTACTTGGAATTTTCTTGTTCTGGTTGGTCTACAAAGATCAGGATATCAACCGGATTAAAAGTATTTTAAGCAATGAAGTCAATTATTTCTGGATCGTCGTTTCTGTTTTCCTGGGACTGCTGAGCCACATCAGCCGTACCTTACGATGGAACCTGATTATTGAGCCCCTGGGCTACAAACCCCGGCCATTGAATACATTTCTGGCAGTTATGATTGGCTACCTGATGAACCTTGCATTGCCCCGGATGGGCGAGATTTCCAGATGTGGCGTGCTTTCGCGCTATGAAAAAATACCATTTACCAAATTGATCGGGACTGTTGTTCTTGAACGATTGATTGATGTACTGGTGCTACTTTTGCTTTTAACCGTTGTTATAATTACCCAGTTTGGACAAGTGGCAGCATTTTTAAATAACAATCCGGAAGTACAGGAGAAGCTGGGGAAGATCATGCATTCGCCCATTCTGCCAATAGGGATAGTACTTCTTTTTTTGGTTATTTGGCTTACAAGGCACAAAATCAAGGGCAGTGGCGCTGCAAAAAAGCTGTCTGGCCTTTTGAATCAATTCGCAGAGGGGTTCAAAAGTATCCGCAACATTCAAAACAAAGGAGCTTTTATTTTTCACTCTTTCTTCATCTGGTTCCTGTATTACCTGATGTTTTACTTTGTTTTCTTTTCTTTTGGGTTCACTTCTCACTTAAGCCCTTTGGCTGGACTTACCGCTTTTGTATTTGGCAGTTTTGGAATGGTAGCCCCGGTGCAGGGAGGTATGGGGGCATGGCATTTCATGGTCATCGAAGGCCTTGCATTGTATGGAATTGACAAAGCCGATGGCCAGGTGTTCGCTTTGGTTGCACATGGCACCACCACTATCATGCTGATTATTTTTGGATTGGTATCCTTGTTGGTATTGCCTTTTGTCAACGAAAAAATTGAAAAAAAAGAGAAGTCAGTGTCAAGGGTTTAAGAAATTACCTTATTCCATTAACCATTGTAATAAGTTTCAGTATAAAATATAGCATCCATCCATTTTGAATGTCAATATATACATAGCACGAAGGATCTTTTCAGCGAAAGAGAACAAGCAAAACCTGTCGCACCGGATTGTAAACATTGCCCTTTTTGGCATTGTCCTGGGGCTTGTTGCCCTCATCTTATCGGTTGCCATCGTCACAGGCTACAAAGCCGAGGTAGGGCAAAAAGTGATCGGATTTGGTTCTCATTTGCAGATCGTAAATCTCGACACCAACCAATCTTTTCAAACCAGCCCAATCAGTGAGCAGCAACCGTTTCTGGAAGAACTTAAAAAGGCCAAAGGCATCAGGCATGTGCAAATATTTGCCACCAAACCTGGCATCATCCGCACGGATAATGAAATTCACGGAGTCGTTCTGAAAGGGATCGGCCCTGACTTCGACTGGACATTTTTTCAGCAGAACAAAGTAGCCGGTCAAATCTTTCAGGTAAAGGATACCATCCGGAGCAATAAAGTATGGGTATCCAAACAAATGGCCGATTTATTGAAGCTCAAACTGGGCGACGATCTTTTCATGTTTTTTATTAATCAGTCAGAAGCAATTCCCCGCCAGCGTAAATTTGAGCTCGCCGGTATTTATAAAACCAGTCTCGAAGAGTTCGACCGTATGATTGTATTGGTTGATATTAATCATATTCGCAAACTGAATAGCTGGGCAAATGACGAAGTGAGTGGTTTCGAGATTCTGGTCAATGATTTCAGAAAGTTACCCGAACAGGAACAGGCTGTTAGCAACCTGCTATTAAGGAATACTACCCCCACCAGTCCGGTATTGCAAGTGGTATCAATCAAAGAAAAATACGCCCATATTTTTGATTGGCTCAGTTTGCTGGACATGAATGTATGGGTGATTCTGACCCTTATGATACTGGTGGCGGGATTTAATATGGTATCAAGCCTTCTGGTCATTATTTTGGAACGGACACAAATGATTGGCATACTCAAAGCCCTTGGCGCCCACAACTGGAGCATCCGTAAAGTGTTTTTATACTTCTCCATGATGCTTATTTTGAAAGCCCTGTTCTGGGGCAATCTGCTCGGCATTGGCCTTTGTCTTATTCAGCAATACACCCATGTGCTGAAACTTGATCCCACGTCCTATTACCTGGAATATGTACCAGTAAACCTGACTATCATTCAACTTGTTATACTGAATGCAGGCACTATTGTGATTACATTATTGATGTTGCTGCTACCCTCCTACTTTATCACCAAAGTTTCGCCTGAGAAAACCATCCGCTTCGAGTAAGACAACAAGTTGGAGCCCAACTATAAGCAAACAGAGGCAAACGGCCAGCGATATTTGGAATTACAACTTAAATTACGTATCTTTGGTTACACCAAAGGGCTCTACAACAGGTTAAAGGATTCCCAGTGCATTCATGATATCCGCTTCAATTTAACTCATGCTATTTAATAGGTAAGTGCCATCAGTTAACAGATTGACGAATTCTTTCATCCCTTAAAGTTTGTTATTTATGGTGCGATATAAAATTTGTAGTGAAATTACAAGAGTATATGGAAGCAAATTCAATGCAACCATCACAATTTATTCTGCTTCCACTTTAAACTTTTAATTTAAAAATGTATTCATCTTTTCTGGCATATTTAAGAGAAACCCTTCACGGTGAATTATCAGCCCTGGAAGCTCATCAGAAAATGCTTCCTCCGGGCCGGCGATTGAAATTCAATGAGAATGAATTTTTATCGGTGAAACCAAGCAGCGTTTTATTGCTTTTATATCCTGAGGGCGAACAGATTTATATTTGTTTAATTAAAAGGCCAACGACCATGAGACACCATCCGGGGCAAATAGGTTTCCCTGGTGGAAAAGCAGAAAAGGAGGACCATTCAGCAGAGATGACTGCCATGCGGGAAGCTCAGGAGGAAGTGGGAATTGATCCTTCATTCATCGAGGTCCTTGGAAAATTATCTGAATTATATGTGGAAGTAAGTAAATTTTCGATCCAGCCTTTTTTAGCCTGGGCCGATCATAAACCAACATTTCAACTCAATAGCGATGAGGTGGAGGAATTGATTTTATTCCCTTTAACAGATTTTGTGGCCAATGAAACCATTTTGGAAACCGAACTTGATACATTCAGTGGCCGGCTGCGAGTGAAATACTATCCATACAACAACGAAATAATCTGGGGCGCAACTGCCATGATTTTATCTGAATTGATTGAGATTCTAAAAAAGCATAAAAGAGTTAAGTCGCACTAGTGTCGCCTCTGGGTGGCATGACAATTCTTTTCTATTTGTTTTACTTTTCTGATTGTAAGTTATTTTCTCCTCTAACCTTATTTTTCCCCACTCACACCTTTCATAGGTTGTGTGGTGTTGAGGTAATGATGTTCAAATTGTCATTATTTGATTGACATAATACCATTCCTATGGCTGGATGATGCATGTTCGGGTCATATGGGAATGCTGTAAATTATTTGAAAATTATACATTGGCTATTAGAAAACTATTCGATGATTGTTAGAATACATATGAACAGCCTTCGAATAGCCTTCGAATAATCTTCGAATAATTTTCGAATAGTTCAAAGACATTCCATTCAATTTAAAACTAAAACACCATGGCAGAAGTATAAGATATCTTTGGTGAAATGTTACTGGGAAAGCAAGGCCGGTTTCATCTTACATACCACAAGGCAAGTCCATTATGGGCATCCTAACCGTTAAATAGGAGCCGTCAAAGGACAAAAAAACCTGTTGCATGGTATTTATTCACAGAACATCTGTTTGGAGATTTTAGGAGATAATTGGAACGTCATCCTGAGTTGCACATGCCAGATGCGTCAATATAAAGTTGACACGTCAATAGTCACTTAGTCATTAATCATAAAAAGACCAGGCAATGCCAATTCGGTAAGTGCGGCGATAAAAAGGATAGTCTGGAGCTGCAAAATAGTTGTCGCCCACCAATCCGGAAGCTGCATTCATGATTTTAAAATAAAACCGTGTGCGTTTCAGTTTTAGGTTTACATGCAAGTCGATGTATGGATAATTACCAATTTTCCGGGTACTCTGAAGATAGTAACGGGATGTTCCAGGCTGGTAAGCGTCAGCATAGAAACTGGTATGGTAACGGGTATCGACTCCCAACTGAGTGTACATAACTTTCGACCAGATAGTCCTGTAATTCATACTAATAAATCCAGCCACGCCGGGCAAATGAATGGTTCGGTCGTTGCTCGCTTTCTGTACCAGCAATTGTGTACGGATAAACCAGTGTTTGGCATCGAAATCTTTGTTGAGGTAAGCCGAAAGGACCATCAACTCGCTACTGGCCTGAGCTGGCAGTGCCTGTTCATCGTTGTAAATATAATTTCCGATAAGGGCGTAATTGGCACCAAGGGTTGTATTGTATTGTTGTGAATGAATGGTTGCCCCCAGGCGTACTTCATTGATATTGCTAAAGTTATTAGTCCACTCAAAATGATTGGAATAATAATATTGATCGAAATAGTCAGGCACCAAGGTTTTCACGCTCCCTTCCACGCGTAGACTGGTGGTATCCTTTCCGATCCTCAACGGTTTATTGATATACCCATTTACTTCAGTCTGGCCGGCACGGTATCCGGTAATGTAAATTCGGCCATCGGCTTCCCATTGCCAAAATTTCCCTTCATTCCTAAAAATTCCTCCCCCCAAAAAAGTATTTGATTGTTTCGCGGGATAATATTTATCAAGAGTTGAGAACCGATACCAAAGCTGATCATTGCCCAAGTAAACACGTTTTCCGAATGTATATTTACGGTCAGGGGCTTCATAAAATTTGATTTGGAAAATATTGGTCAGCCTGGTATATTTCACACTGTCGTTGGTACTTACAGTATCATTGTAGGCATTCTCGAAAAAATCCTTCGCGTTGGCTTTGGTAAACTTGCGCTTATTGCCTGCATATTCCAATTCATGAATAAATCCCACCCTGGGAATAAAGGCTTCGACCACAAACTCAGCACTGTCGGCTTCTACCGTCTTTCCCAACCGATATTCGTTGGAAGTAAAGAAATTGTTATTTTGAAGTTTATTGACTGCATCGTCCATGCGGACAATAAAATCTTCGGTTTTGGGAACCCCGTTTAACGTTTGGCTTGAATCTATTCCACCATTTTCCTGCCCTTGCAACCGATTAAAAATAAGATTTGAATGTGATACGAACTGGTTGGAATTATAAGAAGTCACAATTCCAATGTTGTGGAATTTGTTTTCCTGTTTACGATATTGGCCTTGAGAGCGCGTTTGGTTGTAGATCAATCCAAAGTTAAACTTATCATTTATATTTTGCGAATGAGTCACATTAAAACGTGTTTCGTTTTTAGCGCTTCCACTCTGGGTATAATCCAGCAATGAGTAGGGAGTGGTAGTATTGAAATATTTCACTTGCGATGGTGTAAGCCAATAGGCATCAAATGAACGTGTTAAAGAAAAATCGGAATTATAAGTGCGTTTAAAGAAATCGTTTGCCTGGTAGGCTCCACCATTGTTGCCGGTAAAGGTATTACTAATGCTCAGCAGTTCAAAGGGGTGATAAATATGGAAAAAGAGAAGGGCAGTATCCAATTCTGAAGGTTTTATCTTTGCTCCCTGATCCTTTAATTCCCAAACCTTAATAACAGATGGAATTTTGGGTTTGTTCTTTTTATTTTCTTTTTCCAAATTCTTATCCTGAGAAGTTTCCGTACCTGAGCCTTCTCCGTTGTTTCCACCTATGGAACCACCGGAAGGCAATCCTTCTGGCCTAAATTGCGCCTGTGCCTGAATAACGATCAGAAGAGCTGCTAAAACAATGTAAATATATTTTCCTGACATCTGAGTGCAAAGATAATTAAATATAAAACCCAAGGCAATAATCATTTCACAAAAGGGACAATGTTCATGACCGAATTACTTCTCATTAGACGGCACTGTAAATCAAACGGATATTTGGCTGAATTAATATCTCACGTTACGCAGGGGGCAGGGAGTGAATAAGTTTTCAACCATTAACTGTTAGTTAATGTAGGGGTATAATAATATGAATCCACTTTAGTTTTTTATATATTTGTTGCAAATTGAGATAAGCTATGATGCCGAATTATGATGAAAATTCAATAAAGACACTTGACTGGCAGGAACATATACGCAAACGTCCGGGCATGTACATTGGCAAACTGGGCGATGGCTCGGCAGGAGATGATGGAGTTTATGTTTTGCTTAAAGAAGTGGTTGATAATTCCATCGATGAATTTATGATGGGCAACGGGAAAAAGATTGAAGTACATGTCAGCGATGAGTTGGTGACAGTGCGCGATTTTGGCCGCGGCATTCCACTGGGAAAGCTGTTGGACGTGGCTTCAAAAATGAATACAGGGGCAAAATATGACTCTGAAGTGTTTAAGAAGTCGGTCGGTTTGAATGGCGTTGGGATCAAGGCTGTGAATGCTTTGTCGAGCCATTTTTTAATCAAATCATTTCGTGAAGGCGAAGTAAAAGAAATCAGCTTTAGCCAGGGACTTCTAAAGGAAGAAAAAAAAGTTGCTGCAACCGATCAGGTGAACGGCACCTATGTAGCTTTCACCCCTGATCTTAAAATATTTAAAAGTTACCATTATATTGATGATTACGTGATCAATATGATGAAAACCTATTCGTTTCTGAATGCCGGTTTGGTAATGGAATTTAACGGGGAGAAATTTCATTCTAAAAACGGGTTGCGCGATTTGCTGGAAGAATATCAGGAGTCTGAATCACTGTATCCGGTTATTCATCTCAAAGGACCGGACATTGAAGTGGCCATCACCCATGGAAATCAATATGGTGAGGATTATTATTCATTTGTAAACGGACAGCATACCACTCAGGGAGGAACTCATCTGGTAGCTTTCCGGGAGGCAATAGTTAAAACCATCCGTGACTTCTATAAAAAGGATTTTGATCCTTCCGACATTCGTGCCTCCATCATAGCGGCCATCAGCATAAAAGTGGAAGAGCCTGTTTTTGAGTCACAAACAAAAACAAAGCTTGGATCGAAAGATATTGGCCCCGATGGCCCTACGGTACGAAACTTCGTAACAAATTTTGTTCAGAAAGAACTTGATAATTACTTGCATAAAAATCCTGACGTCTCAGAAGTATTGCTGCGCCGGATCCAGGAAGCAGAAAGGGAACGCAAAGCAATTTCAGGAATTAAGAAACTGGCCAAGCAGCGTGCAAAAAAAGCCAACATGCACAATCGTAAGCTGCGCGATTGCCGGGTACATTTAAACAGCACGCATGAGGCACGGGAAAATTCATCGCTTTTTATTACTGAAGGAGATTCGGCGAGCGGATCGATCACCAAATCGCGCGATGTGAACCTTCAGGCTGTATTTAGTTTGAAAGGGAAACCGCTTAACACTTACGGGTTGACAAAAAAGGTGGTTTACGAGAATGAAGAGTTCAATCTTTTGCAGGCAGCCCTGAACATTGAAGAAAGCATGGACGACTTGCGCTACAACAAGGTGATTATTGCAACCGATGCGGATGTGGATGGGATGCATATACGGTTGTTGCTCATCACATTTTTCCTGCAATTCTTCCCTGAAGTGATTCGCAAAGGTCATTTATTTATCTTTCAGACCCCACTTTTCAGGGTTCGTAACAAAAAGATAACTTATTATTGCTACAACGAAGATGAACGAGTGACGGCCATTCAGAAGTTAGGCAAGACTGCAGAAATTACCCGGTTCAAAGGTTTGGGCGAAATTTCTCCTGATGAGTTTAAGAATTTCATTGGCGCTGATATCCGTCTTGACCCCATTTTAATGAAAAAACATGAATCGGTACCTCAGATGCTTGAATTTTACATGGGTAAGAATACTCTTGAACGTCAGGATTTTATCATTGATAATCTGTATGTTGAAAAAGATGTCGTTTAATTGATTTATATTGAAGGGGTGACTGACGGGGTGGCTTAAAGTAAACCCGTCAGTCACCCCGTCAGTAAATAGTTTCAGAACACAAAATTTGATTGCAAGGAACAACGATGACCGAAGAAAATACCAACAAGGAAGAATTTCAGAAGGAAGAAAAAAAAGACGGCATTATCTATTTGTCGGGAATGTATCAGCAGTGGTTTCTTGATTATGCCTCCTACGTAATTCTCGAGCGTGCTGTACCTTATGTTGAGGATGGTTTAAAGCCGGTTCAGCGAAGGATTTTGCATGCCATGAATATGATGGACGACGGGCGCTTTAATAAAGTGGCCAACATCATTGGTCAAACCATGCAGTATCACCCCCATGGCGATGCCTCCATTGGCGATGCCCTGGTGCAGCTTGGGCAAAAAGATTTGCTGATTGATGCACAGGGAAACTGGGGAAATATTCTCACAGGCGATGGTGCGGCTGCTCCCCGTTACATTGAAGCCCGGTTGTCGAAATTTGCTCTTGATGTTGTCTTTAACCCAAAAACAACCAAATGGAAATTATCCTACGATGGACGTAACCGTGAGCCCATTGCACTTCCAGTAAAATTTCCCCTGTTATTGGCTCAGGGCGTGGAAGGGATTGCCGTAGGCCTGGCCTGCAAAATACTGCCCCACAATTTCCTCGAATTAATTGATGCCTCTATCGCTTACCTTCGGGGAGAAGACTTTTATTTATACCCTGATTTCCCAACTGGTGGCTCTGGCGATTTCGCGCGCTACAACGATGGAATCCGCGGTGCATCTATTAAAATCAGGGCTAAAATTGAGAAGAAAGATAGTAAGACACTGGTTGTCACCGAGGTTCCGTTTGGAAGGACCACCTCTACCCTGATTGAATCCATCATCAAGGCAAACGACAAGGGCAAAATCAAGATCAGGAAGATTGACGACAACACCTCCGACAAAGTTGAAATTCTGATCCATTTGATACCAGGAATGTCCTCGGATAAAACCATCGATGCATTGTTTGCCTTTACGGATTGTGAAATTTCCATTTCCCCCAATAGTGCCACCATACGGGATGATAAACCAAAATTTATAGGTGTCAGTGAAATCCTAAAGATCAACACAGATCAAACGGTGGCACTTCTGAAACTGGAATTGGAAATCAAGCGGGGAGAGCTTGAAGAAGCGTGGCATTATTCATCGCTCGAGAAAATTTTTATCGAGAAACGTATCTATAAAGACAAAAAGTTTGAAGATTCAACCAACATGGATGAAGCGATCGACCATATTGACCTGCGTCTTTTACCCTGGAAACCAAAATTAAAACGGGAAGTGACGCGTGAAGATATTTTGCGCCTGATGGAAATTAAAATGGCGCGTATCCTGAAATTTAATACCGACAAGGCCAACGATCATCTGCTGGCCATCGAAGATGAGATTGTAGAGATCAATAAGAATATTGAAAACATTATTCCATTCACCATTGCCTGGTACGAAAGGCTCAGGGCGAAATATGGCAAAGGCCGGGAACGGAAAACCGAAATCAGGAACTTTGAGAATATTGTAGCTTCCAAAGTAGTGGTGGCAAATGAGAAGTTGTATATCGACCGAGTGGAAGGCTTCATGGGAACCAGTCTAAAAAAGGAAGAGTACATTTGTGATTGTTCAGACATGGACGAAGTGATTGTATTCAGAAAAGATGGGACTTACATTGTGTCAAAAGTTACAGATAAGGCATTTATCGGTAAAAACATTCTGCATCTTGGTATTTTCAAGAAGAACGATAACCGTACGATTTACAATGTGGTGTACAGGGATGGTAAAAACGGATTCATTTACATGAAGCGAATAGCAGTAACAGGTGTCAACCGTGACAAAGAATATGATCTTACAAAGGGGACACCTGGTTCACGAATTTTGTATTTCAGTGAAAATCCTAATGGAGAGGCCGAAATATTGCGTGTCACCCTGAAACCCAAACCACGCATCAAAAAACTTATTTTCGAGGTTGATTTTAGCGAACTGGCCATCAAAGGGCGATCTGCACTGGGTAATATTATGACCAAATTCGAAATACATAAAATAGCCCTTAAGGAAAAAGGAGTTTCAACATTGGGAGGCCGCAAAATATGGTTTGACGAAGATGTACGCAGGCTTAATTCAGACAACCGTGGCAAATTGCTGGGAGAATTTAGCGCCGATGATATGATTCTTGTCATTTATAATACAGGCGACTACCTGATTTGCAATTTCGATTTATCCAACCATTTCAACGATGGAATCCTCCTTATCGAAAAATACAATCCCAACAAAACACTCTCATCCGTTTATTTTGATGCTGAACAGGGGTATTATTACGTGAAGCGCTTTCAGATAGATGAGTCTGTAAAGGAAGCAGGTTTTATTGGTGAATATCAGGGAAATAAGCTTATGAATTTCACCTGGGTGAGCCATCCTCGTATGGAGCTTAAATTTGGAGGCAAAAACCAAGCCCGTGAGCCGGAAATTATTGATGTAGCTGAATTCATTGGTGTAAAATCTTTCAAAGCCAAAGGGAAGCGCCTTTCGGTTTACGCGATAAGCAACATAACGGAATTAGAACCTGTTATAATTGATGAGGAAGTGATAGAAGAACCTATAGAAGAAAAGAACCCTGAAATTGTAATTCCAAATCTTGAAGATCTGCTCTTTGGAATGGACAAACCAACTAACGGAGATGAACCACCCAATCAAATGGAAATTGAGTTTTAACTTCTTTTTGGATTTATATCCTGCAACCAATGTGTAATAAACAATATCGAATAAGAAAGAAGAAAGAAGAAAGAAGAAAGAAGAAATTGAGTGGTGCGGTAATGTTGTCGTAGAAGCAATCCATGCAATCTTTTTCAATCCGTGCAATCTTTTTCAAATAAGAAACAAGAATCGAAGTCAATTACGGTTGTCGGTATAACTTTGAACTAATAAGAGAACCTGAAACGTTGAACTATTTTTAGTTATGAGAATTTACCTGATCGGATACATGGGTTGTGGAAAATCTACATTGGGGCATCTGCTTGCTTCAACATTAGAATTAGAATTTATCGATTTGGATACCTTTCTGGAAGAGAAATATTTTCGCACAATTCCACAAATCTTTGCAGAAGAAGGCGAAGCTGGATTCCGCAGAAAAGAAAAAAACGTTTTGCATGAAGTTTCGGCTTTCGATGATATAATTGTAGCCACCGGCGGTGGCGCTCCCTGCTTTTTCGACAACATGGAGGTAATGAACAATAGCGGCTTCTGTATTTTCCTTGATGTGGATACCGCGTCACTTGTTAACCGATTAATACATGCAAAAACAGAACGTCCCATCATTAAAGGGAAATCACCTGACGAATTATACCATTTCATTGAAGAGATGATGCTGAAACGACGTCCCTTTTATGAAAAAGCCCGGTATATTATTAAAGGCAATGAAATTAAACCGGAACAGGTGCTTAAGTTGTTGGAGGTATAAAAAGTAGTTCAAAGTTTAAAGTTTAAAGTTTAAAGTTAAAACTGTTGCACCTAATTTTCATTTCAACGATGATTCGAACCATATTCTAGCGTAACTTTGAACGCTTACACTTTAAACATTAAACTCTTTAAATGATTGAAATTTGTGCATTGGCTTCGGGGAGTAACGGTAATTGCTATTATATTGGCAATGAACAAGATGCAGTATTAGTTGATGCGGGTATTTCGACCAAGAAAATTCTGCTACGAATGGAGGAGGCAGGCTTGCAATCCTCTAAAGTGCGGGGCATATTTATTTCACACGAACACAGCGATCATGTTCATGGAGTGCGCGTATTGAGCAAACGGCTGGGAGTTCCGGCATGGTTTACCCAGCGAACGCTTGATTCCATAAAGTTTGGAGAAGCGCCCGGGTTAATTCAACTATTCACTCCCGACAAAGCAATAATAATTGGTTCAATAACCATTCATCCGTTTCTCAAGAATCACGATGCAGCAGAACCCTGTTCATTCAGGATTGAACATGATGGTTGGCAAATTGGAGTTTTTACCGACATTGGTGAAGCCTGTGCAAGAGTCATCCATCACCTGCACTTATGTCATGCGTTGTTTATAGAAACCAATTACGATGAGAAAATGCTTTGGGAAGGCATTTATCCCTATCATTTGAAAAACAGGGTCGCGTCAGCAGTTGGACATTTATCAAACGATCAGGCATTCACATTGATTCGCGATCATGCAGGCCCCGAGTTAGTACATGTATTTTTGAGCCACCTGTCGGGAGAAAACAATCGCCCCGAAATAGCTGCAGCGTGTTTCAAAAGCTTATCTGACCGATTTTCAGTACATCTTACCTCCAGACATGCTGCCAGCACAACCTTTCAATTGAGATAAATCTATTGCAAGGTCCTTTAATAGATTTTTATTTTGGTTAACAGACTAAAATGCTGGATTCATTATAAAAATATTGACTTTGAAATTTGCATTGGTTTCAATTTTCGTTTCCTCACTTCCTCACTTTCTCATTTCCTATTTCGCATTTTTGCATTTTCTCCATGTTATTCATATTATGGGCCGAAACACAGAGAAAGGAGAAAATGCGTTTTACGAAATAGGAAATGAGAAAGTGAGGAAGTGAAAAATGAGAAGAAAGAAACGTCAACTCACGTTATTAATACCCTGCCTCACATTAAAAATCAACTCATTTTAAGAATTAAAGATAGTTCTGATTCAACTGTATTTTTATAAGATGTGCAACTGTCGGATTGTCGGAATGTCGGAAGTGCTGGTTTTGCTTGTGATTAATTTTTTTTCATGAATGTAGATGATTGATATAGACTTAGATGGAACTTGCGATTAAAGCTATATTGATTCCTAATTTTAAAACAATAAATTTTAGTAGAAACTGTTTCATAATAAGAATTAACATTGATTCACCAATAAATCATTAACAATTGCTTATTTTTAAGGGATTAACTTAGAAGTACCAAGCCATGCAGAATTTAAATTATGGTGTTGTGGGAAATTGCAGGAGTGCAGCGCTGATATCGGAAAAGGGAAGTATCGATTGGTTTTGTTTTCCGGATTTTAATTCTCCATCCATCTTTACCCGAATACTGGATGTTGAAAAAGGGGGTGAATTTAGCTTTGAGGTTTCCGACAATTATTCAATCACTCAAAAATATGTCGTGAACACCAATATCCTTTGTACCCTATTCACGGCTGACGAGGGAAGTTTTGAAGTGCTGGATTTTATGCCCCGGTACAAACTTATTGACCCCGATTTTTATCTTCCCCCTGAGATATACCGATACATCAGGTTATTATCCGGCAAGCCCATTTTCAAGGTAAATTATAATCCCAAAATGAATTATGCCAAGATGGAGGTTCTTCATCATATCAGCATGAATTATATCAAAACCGACTCGGTGAATGATCCGTTGGATTGCATTTACCTTTATTCAAGTATTAAATTTGCTTCCATTATCGGGAAAAAAGAGATTACACTTGAGGCTGACCAGTTTTTGCTCTTATCCAATAACCAAAAGTTGATTAATATAAATATTGATCGTGTCAGTCTTGAATATAACCGCACAAAAGTATATTGGCTCAACTGGGTAAACCGATCCAAGAAGTTCAAATCGTATAATGATATCATCACACGCAGTATGTTGGTTTTAAAACTGATGTCCTATCATCCTACAGGGGCAGTTTTGGCAGCTTTGACAACCAGTATTCCTGAAACCATCGGTGAAGTGAGGAACTGGGATTACCGTTTTTGCTGGCTTCGTGACGCGTCCATGTCGATCGACACCCTGATGGAAATTGGGCACCATGATTCGGCACGCCGGTTTATTTCATTCATTAAAGGAATTCTCAAATCGAAGCAGGATAAATTTCAGATTATGTATGGGATTAAGGGAGAAAAATCCCTGCATGAAGAAGAACTTTCGCATTTGAGTGGCTTCGAAAACTCCAAACCGGTAAGGATAGGAAATGCCGCCTATGGCCAGAAACAGAACGACGCGTTTGGTTATTTGATGAATGTAATCTATCAGTATTACAAATACTTTCCCGGAACACTTGATGATATTGAAGACATGTGGGAAGTAGTAAGGAATATCATCAGGACCGTAATGGAAGAATGGGAAAAACCTGATAATGGGATATGGGAAATTCGCAACTCAGATAAGCATTTCGTGTTTTCCAAAGTCATGTGTTGGGTCACCATGGACCGTGGAATGAAAATCGCTCAATTGTTGAACATGCCTGAATATGCCAAACGATGGAAGAAGGAAGCCTACCGCATTAAAATCGATATTCTGAAAAATGGATGGAACGAAGAATTGCAAAGTTTCACTCAAACTTATCATGAAACAGATTTGGATGCCTCCCTTTTGCTTATGGAGGAATACGGATTTATTTCCGGTTCCGATGAAAGGTTCAAAAAAACAGTTCAGGCAATTAAAAAAGGGCTTTTTTATAAAGGGTTAATGTATCGGTATATCAATGCAGATGATTTCGGCCGATTGTCCTCTTCTTTTACGATCTGCACCTTTTGGTTGATCCGTGCACTTTTTGTAACGGGGCAGAAGGACGAAGCATTTGATATTTTCAATAAGATTGTGGGCTACTCCAACCATTTGGGGCTATTCAGTGAAGATCTAGACTTTGAAACAAAAAAACAATTGGGGAACTTTCCCCAGGCCTATTCCCATTTGGCATTGATTAACACGGCCATGCTCTTTTCAGAAGAACGGCTCCTATCAAAGTTTATTCGTCCTTAGACATTCGCCCGAATTGAACTGGATTGCTATGGTTCAAACGCACCTTTGCAAAACATTCAGGATAATTAGCCTGTATGAAGTCGATGACTTTCTCCCTAACTTCGGTGCGCAAGTCCCAGTTTTTTGAAGCATCGGTACTGCTAACCAATATACGCAATTCTTTATACAGTTCGTTGGTATTGGTTACCTGAACATTAAAGATACGTCCATCCCAATTAGGGTTGTTTTTCAATATTTCAGGTACAAAATCCCTTATTGCCTTGACTGGAAGGTCGAAACCGACATAAAAAAAGACAGTTCCCATGATATCAGCACTTGCTCTGGTCCAATTCTGAAAAGGTTTTTCAAGAAAATAAGTTACCGGTAGCATCAATCTACGTTCATCCCATATTTTCACCACCACATAAGTGAGTGTAATCTCTTCAATCCTTCCCCATTCTCCTTCCACAATCACCACATCATCAAGGCTGATAGGTTGAGTGATGGCGATCTGGATACCTGCCAAAAACATTCCTATGCTCTTTTGTGCTGCAAACCCAATAATTACCCCAGCAATACCAGCCGATGTCAGCAAGCTTTTCCCAATTATCCTTGCCCCATCAAAAGTCATCAGGACAAATGAGATGGTAATGATGACAATCACAGTGTCTGCAATATTCTGGAAAACTGTCAATTGCGTAAGCCGCCTTCTTGCCTGATGGTTATCTGCAGTAGTGATATCAAGCTTTCGGTGCAACAAGAAAGCGCCCAACTTAACGAACTTTATCATTATCCAGCCCACCGAAAGTATAAGCACAATATTGTTGGCATGAACAAGATGCTTAAATACTGTCAAATCCTTTAGGAATAAAGGGGAAAATAATTTGATCATTATCCATAAAAAAAGCCATAGAAATGGGAATTTAAACAAATCTAACATAAAATTATCCCATTGGTTGACTGTCTTTCTTGTATAACCCTTTAGCCGTTTATAAATTATCAGGTAAGCAAAAATAAAAACAACAATTACAGCAACCATCAACAATATTGCTGAAAAGTTAACTGTGCCACCGACACCATTCATATCAATTAGTTTTAGATTTATTCCCGATAAGACTTAGGCCTCCCATTTCAATGATCCATTAAACTGTTGAGAAACTTATTGGTATCTTGTTGTGGCAAACTGAACCTCGCAAGGTCGGAAATGGAACCGACTTTAATGGTTATTGCTTTATCAGGAAGGGCACGAAACATATCATCATCAGTAATATCATCGCCCATGGCCATCACAAAATCATAACCATCTTTGCCCATCAGGCGGGTAGCCACAGTGCCTTTATTAAAACCCATGGTTTTTACTTCCACTACTTTATTTCCTCTCATAATCTGAAGGTTCAATCGTGCGCAAGGCATCATCAAAGCATTGATCAGTTGTTTTTCCCGAAGATCGGCCAGCCATTTATCACAATCGCGGTAATGCCAGACCATTGTTGTTTTTTTTATTTCCACCCTTGATCCAGGCGTTTTATCAACAATGTGCTGGATAATGTTCAAGACCTCGTCATCAGTTGGAAATTTAACCGGCGAATTCTCCTCCCATTTTCCATTGGCTTTATAAAATGCCCCATGTTCGGCTGCCAAATTTAAGTCCAGTTTGCTAAACCATTTATCCAGAAAAACTGAATCCCTGCCACTGCTGATCACAACAGTATTCCTTTTATCACCTGCCAAAGACTTCAGTGTTTTTATAAGCGGTTTTTCAGGGATAGCCAATTCAGGAGTTTTTACAAGTGGAACAAGTGTTCCATCATAGTCAAGAATGATTAATCTTTTCCTACCATTTTTATATAAATCCTTAATTTGTCGCAACCACTCATTCCCAATTATTTTATTCTGAAGTAAAATATTCTTCTCTTTTATTTCGTCCAACTCAGTCACAAAATCACTTGCCCATTTGTTGACAGATTGTCTTTTCACCGTTTTTTGCATCTTTTGCATACGTCTTTTCTGTTCCGCTTCCTGCATAAGCAAAGCATCCAACAAAGCGCCTTCAATTTGATCAATGTCATTGGGGTTAATAATCAAGGCCTCTTTCAATTCTGTTGCAGCCCCCGCCATTTCACTAAGAATCAGTACTCCAGGATTATCCCGTTTTGCTGCCACATATTCCTTGGCCACCAAGTTCATTCCATCGCGCAAAGGTGTTACCAATGCCACATGAGCAATATTGTACAATGCCATCAATTCATCAAAAGGAATTCCCCTATAAAAGTAATAAACAGGACGCCAATCAAGCGACGAGTACAAACCATTTAAGGAGCCGATCATCTCATCAATCTTAGCTTTCAGGTCTGCATACTGATTCACATTGTCCCTCGATGGAACCACTACCATTACGAGCGAAACTTCGCCTCTATATTCCGGATGGTGTTCCAAGAAAAGTGCAAACCCCTTAAGCCTATGCAGAATTCCTTTGCTGTAATCAAGCCTGTCAACCGAAAGGGCCAGTTTGTGATTTCCGAAATTCTCCAGGTGCTGCCTGGCTATTTGCTGAACTGATTCTTCCAATATGGCATTATAATGAAGTTCATAATTTATGCCCATTGGAAAAGCATCCACATGTGCTATCCTTTCACCTATATGTATCTCATCCAACTCACAGTCCAGTCCAAGAACCCGGTAGGAAGCATCGATGAAATGCCTCATATAATCATAGGTGTGAAACCCGATCAGGTCGGCACCCAGCAGTCCTTTTAATATCTCCGCCCTCTCGGGCAAAACACGAAACAGTTCGTAGGATGGAAAGGGTATATGATGAAAATAACCAATACTAATTCCTTCAATAGCATCCCTGAGCATTCCCGGCAAGAGCATCAGCTGATAATCCTGGACCCAAACCATGTCACCAGGCTTTAGTAATTTGGCAGCCTCTTCGCAAAACAGACGATTTACCTCCTGGTACGCTTCCCAGAACTTTGATTCATATTGAATATAGGTATAGAAATAATGGCACAGTGGCCAAATCATACTATTGCTATAACCCTCATAGTAATTCAGAATTTGCTCTTCAGAAAGAAATATAGGATGAAATTTCTCCTTTAACATTTCAGAACTGATCTCCTTCTTATCCTCCTCGTTATCCGAAAATATACCTGGCCATCCAATCCAATGGCGATCAGTAAAGTCCTGCAATGATCCTAAACCTGTAGCAAGACCGCCCTCGCTACGTTCATAAACAAATCCATTGTTTTCCGATTTGCTCACCTTCAGTGGCAATCGGTTTGAAATAATGTAAAGTGCCATATATTAACTGTTTATGTAGGCAGAAACCAGTGAATAAAACAATAATTCTTACCTCCTTTTAACGTTTACTTGTCAAGTATGGTTAAAGTTACAAAAATAATGCGGTCCACAAAGGAAGCTGATAGATTAATGTGTTAAAACCTCTGATATTTTGGTTTTAAGTAAATACAAAATACAAATGCTACATTTTTAGGAGAGACAAACAAACGAATAATTATAAGCAATCTTCCATGAAAAGAAAGTAAGCATTAGATTATAGCTATTTGCATGATTTTAGTAA
>Ga0123338_10001164_pt1 | contig 25643 bp, 25 predicted proteins | sample grotaG_FD_89793 | JGI IMG/M metagenome (GOLD analysis project Ga0123338, IMG submission 89793) | Glacier valley bacterial and archeal communities from Borup Fiord, Nunavut, Canada, to study Microbial Dark Matter (Phase II) -... | ecosystem: Environmental > Aquatic > Freshwater > Ice > Glacier ...
CTATTTTTCAGTATAAAATAAAATACAAAGCAACCGGAGATCAAAGAAAAAGTACTGGCATAAACTGCACCTATTAAATTACCAAACCACTTGATACCCAAGTAGGTAGATAATATACTCACAAATAAAAACAATACATTGACCCGAAAATTAACCTGTGGTTTTCCAATGGAATCCATGGTATATCCGAACTGGGTGAAGAAGGGTCTTAAAAACGAAAAAGCCATGGTAAGTTGTAAAATAGGCACAGCCTCCAGGTAAGCTGGGCCGGCAATAATTTTTATTACTAACCGGGGCAAGAGAAGAATGACAAGGCTTGCTGGAATAATCAAAGCGGTAAGTGTGCCGACCATTTTTTCGAAATAATAACTGACCAGGCCTGTTGCTTCAGCCGACATCGCCTGGGCGTTTTTTGGAAACAGCACATCGGCTACTGCAAGAAATGGTACGTCCAATACTCCTGCTATCCTCGAAACCACACTATAATAAGATACATATATTTTACCAACTACCGGATCTCCGATAGCATAAGCTGTTACAAAATGGTCGGCAAATTTATATATATGAGAAAGCAGTGCTGTGCCAAAAACGAACTTACCAAAACTTAACAGCCTGATAATAATTTCTTTGTTTAAAGTGAAATTCCTGCTAAGCAATTTATTGCTGGCAATTAAAAAATAACCGGAGGCAAGTATCAATGATACGATCTGAGCTATAACCAGGTGTGGTAAAGTAATCACCGGCGCGTTGAACAAAAAGGAACTAACGATAAATAAAAACAATAATCCCTGCCTGATGAAATAAGCATAAAAAGTTTGCTTGTACTGCATCCTGCTTTGTTGAACAATCTCACAGTGATTAAAGGGTATCTGAAAAATAATCAGCACGATACTCCAGTTTAACAAGTTCTCCAATTCAGGTGTTTTTAATAATCTGCTAAGCCAGCCACCGCATAAAATAAAAAATACGATGACCAATATTGAAAACATAATATTTATCAAAAGGGAGGCACATTGTATTTCCCGAAGCTTTTTTTTATACCGAACATCGTAGATAAATTTGATAAGCGCGTTTCTCAAAAGGCCCATCTTTACATATTCCATCATTGTAATGATGGTTTGAAACAGTGCATAGGTACCTACCTGCTGATTTGTCAGCGCATAATGAGTAAGAATAAAAAATCCTATCAGGGCGAAAAAAAAAAGAGAAAAACGTTGTAAAAGAGTTATTGAAAGTGAGTTAATCCAGAAAGAAGGTTTGAAGGGAAGTTTCAATGATAATATTTTATGAAAAGAATTTTTAAATCGCAAAGCTAGTCTTTCAATCCCCCATGTTTTCGCTTACATTTATACCAAGTTCCGAAATTTATCGGGTCTTGCAAAATCACAGTTAACAAAAAAATATACGGCAACTTTCACAATGAAAATAAAGAATCCCAGGAACCGTTCAGATCTCTCTATCAAACGTTCCGACCATGTACTTGAGATTGGAGGCGGACATAACCCTCATCCCCGGGCTGATGTTGTGGTTGATAAATTTCCTGATATCAATTACCACCGAAGCGGTGACATAAAAGTTTTGAAACACCAGACTTTTATACCTGCCGACGGAGAGAACCTTCCTTTCAAGGACAAAGAGTTTGACTATGTTATCTGCTGCCAGGTGCTGGAGCATGTTAATAATCCGGCTAAGTTTCTTGCGGAACAATTTCGTGTTTCAAAGAGAGGTTATATTGAAACGCCTTCTATATTGGGGGAGCATCTCTTTCCCAAAGACGCTCATAAATGGATATTGCACGAACACAATAATGTATTATACCTTGTAGATAAAAGCACAATAGATTTCCGGGTAGGATATGATCTGGGAGAATTGATTCAGCTTTATCTGCCAACACATTCCATTGGATTTAAAATTATGGAACGAACCCATCCCAACCTCGTTACCATACGTATCGAGTGGGAAAATAATTTCGAATTTGTTGTTCAACCCACTGATCCTGTCATCCTTAATTTTTTCACTGGTAAATGGCAATTGAGTTGGGGTGATGATTTTTTTCCGTCAAAAACTATTATTCAGGAATTCAGGGAGGCTTCCCTGGCATTTTTCGAAATCTCCCGAAGAGCACTTAAAACAAATTTTTTTAAAAAGTAAGCACCCGGTCGGTTTTCGTTGTCACAAAAAATAATTTAAATTTGTCTTATAATTAATATTATGTTAAGTAGGATTATTTGTTGTTAGCTATTGATAGTGTGATTTAAATAATTTACTGCGTTATAAGCTTTCCTTTCAATAATTGACGGCCGGTAGCGCAAACTTAATAAAGGCTTACCGGGCATAAAAATGGCCGGTTAAATAACCGGCCAGCCATTGTAACAGCATTTTAAATTGTTAATGCGCTTTATCCACGTTGTTAAATTTACCCTCGTACTCCTTTATCTTATCCTTAGCACCTTTCTGCTCGTAAATGTTTATAAGCAAATCATAAGTGTCTTTAAGATTTGCCTTTTCATCCATCTTAAGCTTTCCCTTGCTACCCAGCAACTCTTCCACCTTTGCAAAATATGGTATCGCCTGATCGAACTTAGCTACCATCTGTAATTTAAGATCATCCTTTAGCTTTTGATCATCTGGCTTTAGTTTACCAGTTGCAGGAAGCTTGATCTCTTTCATCTTCTTACTTATGTCAACTCCTTTATTAAATAAAATCTGACCTAAAACAAGATTGGCTTGTGGGAAATCCGGTTTAAGCTCAATCACTTTTTTCATATTATTCTCTGCTTTGTCAATCATTTGCTCCCAGTTAGCGGGACGTAAAGCAACGGTATCTTTGTAACCTTCCTTGTATAATTCAACACCGTAATTAAATACATACAAGTAATTGTTTGGCTCCTTAGCTACCACCGCTTCGTACTTGGTAAGAAGATCTTTTTTGTTACCTGATTCACCCGCCATCTCAAGTTCGAAGCTGTCCCAGAAAGGATCTTTAGGATACAAAGTCTTACCGGATTCTACATACCTGGCAGCAGTGGCATTGTCTTTTTTATTTCGATAATAATCAGCTAGCCACTTGTAAATTTCCACATACGTAACATCTGACACTTTCGCGTCAGCCAGTTTAGCGTAATAGAATGCTGCTGTATCTTTCTGATTAAGTTTTTCCGCTGAGATACCGGTATATAAAGTCACCAGTGTATCTAATTTTATATTGGCAACTCCTTTCTCATTTATAAAGGCCCCCACTTCAAGGCTCTTCTTAAAATTAGTGAAAGCGTCAGCGAAATTATTACTGTTGTAAAAAGCCGCACCCGTTTTAAAATAGCCCTGGTAAATATCAATCATCGTTTTATGATTTTCGATCGTACTCAGCAACATTTTCTTATCATCAATTTGGGTATACTTTTTAATGGCGTCAAAAGCTTCGTTCCTGGCTTCGGCAGAGCCGGACTTTTGAGTAGAATCACTTGCTATGTCAGAATATATTTTGGCTTTTGTGTACCAGGCTTCAGGATCCTTGGCTCCCTTATCGCTAGTCACAACCTTGTCAATCTCCGCTTTGGCTTCCGGCAATTTTTTTGACTTTAGCAAGTCTTTTGCTTTATTGGCAGACTGGGCAATCGAGCTCAGCGCTGAGGCTAGGAGAAAGGAAACAACCAGTATTTTTTTCATATTATTTTTGTTTAGTGAATAGATAATTATAATTGATTATCAGTATTATCTTCAGACGGAGTGATATCACCCGGCGTTGTATCGTCCTGTGTGGCGGACGTTTCTTTAACATCATTTTTTTCTTCTGTAGGTTCGGTTCCGGCTATTTCCGACACCTCGTCCAATTTTGTAATAGCGGCAATTTCATCGCTGTCATCCAACCTGATTAATTTCACACCTTGTGTGGCTCTGCCGGCTTCCCTGATATCTACGATTCCTGTTCTTATAGTGATACCACTCTTACAGGTGATCATAAGATCCTCCGTCTCCTTAACATCCAGCATACCGACCAGCGGACCGGTTTTACCCGTAACATTAATTGTTTTAACACCTTTACCACCCCTGTTGGTTATGCGGTACTCCTCCACCAGGGTGCGCTTGCCAAAACCTTTTCCGCTTACCACTAAAACTGTTCTGGATTTGTCCTCCTTTTTGACACATATCATGCCAATCACTTCGTCTTTTTCATCATCAACTTCTATGCCTGTCACCCCAATTGCTCCCCTGCCTGTTGAACGAACTTTTTCTTCAGGAAAACGTATCGCCCTTCCACTTTTAACAGCCAGCATAATCTCGTGGGTACCATCTGTTAATTTAGCTTCCAGCAATTCATCTCCTTCTAATATTGTTATTGCATTCACCCCGTTCTGTCTTGGGCGGCTAAACTCCTCTAAGGAAGTTTTCTTTATAATCCCTTTCTTGGTACAAAGTACAATATAATGAGCGTTTACGAATTCTTTGTCTTCAAGGCTTTTAATATCAATGATAGCGCGGATCTTATCATCTGAAGGTATTTGGATAAGATTTTGAATAGCCCTGCCTTTACTCGTTTTATCGCCTTCCGGAATTTCGTAAACCTTAAGCCAGAAACACCTTCCTTTCTCTGTAAAAAAGAGCATGCTATGATGAGTGGAAGCTACAAACAGGTGTTCTATCCAATCTTCCTGCCGGGTTTTACCTCCGCTAGATCCTCTTCCACCCCTTCTTTGCTGGCGGTATTCTATCTGAGAGGTTCGTTTAATATATCCAAGGTGCGAAATAGTGATCACCACATCCTCGTCTTCTATCAGATCCAGGATGTTTACATCGTCGGCAAGGTAGGTAATCTCCGTTTTTCTTTCATCACCAAAACGATTTTTTATATCTAAAAGCTCCTCTTTGATTATATGGAACCTGATGCCCTCATCACCGAGTATCTCTTTCAATCTCGCAATAGTCTTCATGAGTTCCGCATGTTCATCCCGGATTTTTTCCCTTTCCATTCCGGTTAATCTTTGCAGACGTAGTTCCAGCACTGCTTTAGCCTGAATTTCAGTCATACCGAAACTGGTCATCAATCCCTCCCTGGCGATCTCCGGATTGGATGAGTTTCTTATAAGGGTGATTACTTCATCAAGATGATCCAATGCGATAAGATAGCCCTCAAGCACATGGGCCTTTTTTTCCGCCTCTCTCAATTCAAATCGTGTACGCCTGATTACAACTTCATGCCTGAAACCGACGAATTCGCTGATCATATCCTTCAGGTTGAGTGTCCTGGGACGACCCTTGACAAGCGCCACATTATTGATTCCGTAAGAAACCTGTAATTCAGTAAACTTATACAGCTGGTTTACAATAACAGAAGCAACCACATCTCTTTTCAGATCGATGACTACACGGGTACCTTCTTTTTGATTAGACTCGTTGTTTACGTGAGCAATACCCTCGATTACTTTTTCATTAACCAGTTGACCGATCCTGTCGCACATAGCGTCACGATTTACCTGGTAAGGTGTTTCTGTAATAATAATTTGCTCCCTGCCACTTGATTTTGTATCGATATGAACTTTGCCTCTTAAAATTACCCTCCCCCTACCGGTGTGCAACGCTTGTCGTACACCTTCCATACCCCAGATCAATCCACCGGTAGGAAAATCAGGTGCTTTTACATGTTTGATAAGATCTTCTATTGATATCTCTTTGTCTTCAATGTATGCAATGCAGCCATCGATTACTTCGCTGAGATTATGAGGCATCATGTTGGTAGCCATCCCTACCGCTATGCCGCTTGATCCATTTATTAATAGATTGGGAAGCCTGGAAGGAAGTACAACAGGTTCTTCCAGGGAGTCGTCGAAATTTGGCTGAAAATCAATTGTATCCTTGTCGATGTCTTCAAGCATCGTTTCCGCGCGGCGGTGTAAACGGGCTTCTGTATACCTCATTGCCGCCGGGCCGTCACCATCCTGCGATCCATAATTACCCTGACCGTCCACCAGCGTGTAACGCATGCTCCATTCCTGTGCAAGGCGAACCATAGTATCATAAATAGATTTGTCGCCATGGGGATGGTATTTACCCATCACTTCACCCACAATACGCGCGGATTTTTTATAGGGCTTGCTGCTGCTGTTACCCAGTTCTCTCATGGCATATAAAACACGGCGGTGCACCGGTTTAAGTCCGTCACGAACATCTGGTAAAGCCCGGCCCACAATTACCGACATAGAATAATCTATGTAAGCCGTTTTCATCTGCTCTTCAATGTTAATTTGTATGATGCGATTGTCATCTGCTGTTTCTTCCGGTACTAGTTCATCTGCCATAATGTAAAGAAATTTAAAAGTTGCAATACCTCTTCAGGGGTTGGCAAAGTTATTGTTTTTAGCCTGTAAATTTACATTAATACAGCGCTGATGGAATTGAATTATCCACTCATGTTAATAACGCAATCGGATGATTCTAGGGGTGAAGCATGAGTTTACAGGTATGGACATTAGGTAAAACAACAGGGAGAATAGCTTACATAAGTAATATGACCGGTCATCCCTCGCAACCTCTTACCTCACACCTCAAAATTCTTGTCTTATATTCGAGCATGAATAAGCATATTATTCTTTTCGGGGCCGGAAAGTCTGCCTCGATTCTTATCACATACCTGCTTGAACAATGTGCCGTCTATAACTGGCGACTCACCGTAGCGGATATTGATATTAACCTTGCACAGTCAAAGACAAGCCAGTCATTATATGCTGAAGTTAAGCAGATGCAGGTGGAAGACGCGGAACAACGTGCGGCCCTGGTAAAAGAAGGCGACCTTATCATTTCAATGCTTCCCCCTGCCTTGCATTTTTTAGTGGCAAGTGATTGTTTGCTATATAGCAAAAATTTACTCACAGCTTCCTACCTTGATGAAAAAATAAAGTCGCTTGCACCGGCTATTAAAAATAAAGGGCTGCTCTTTTTGTGTGAGATGGGACTCGATCCGGGAATAGATCATATGAGCGCAATGCGTTTAATAGATCGTGTTGAACTTCTGGGTGGGGAAATTAGTTCTTTTAAATCGCACTGTGGTGGACTGACAGCTCCTGAAAGTGATGATAACCCCTGGCACTATAAAATTAGCTGGAACCCGGCAAATATTGTAAGAGCAGGAGCATCCGGCGCAAGATTTATGGAAGACAGGCTGGTTAAGGAGATTGATTATAAACAATTATTTAATAATTGTAAAAGCGTGACCGTCGAGGGTATTGATCACCTGGTATACTATCCGAACAGGAATTCGCTTCCGTATATGGCACTATACAATCTGCAAAATGCTGCCACTTTTATGCGCACCACGCTTCGTCATACAGACTATTGCAAAGCGTGGAACTGTCTTGTCAATGCAGGCTTAACAGACGATTCATCGCCGGCCAATTATACCGGTCTTACTTTTAAAAAGTGGTCAGCAGCCTTAACGCCTTATATCAATTCGATTAATAAAATCCAATTTGGGTATTTAGGATTATTCGATGAGCAGGTTATTCCCGGTCACTTAAAAACATCAGCAGCTATACTTCAATTTCTTCTTGAAAATAAACTGATGATGCAGCCAACAGATAACGACATGATTGTAATGTTACATGAAGTTGAATATTACAGGGAAGAAGTGTTGTACAAAACCAATAGCCGCCTTATACTTAAGGGAGCCGGTAATATAAACACCGCAATGGCTAAAACAGTTGGATTACCTTTAGGAATTGCAGCAGGATTAATTTTAAAAAATGAATTGTTACTAACGGGATTGCATATCCCAGTCATACCGGAAATCTATAACCCGGTGCTGGATGAGTTGCATAATGAAGGTATCACCTTTATAGAATGTGACTCCGTGGTAAAATAAACGGACGTTAAGTTAAGGTGGCAATGACAAGTTTAGCGATGAGCCTTTAATGCGCGGGCTGCAAGTGGCTTACGATTATTCATGGTTTACTCAATGCTATAAATGACTATGTAAGATTTCCTAACATTTTAATAAGATCTTTGATCCCTTCCGTTGCGGGCTTCTCAATAATAGTCAGGTTAATTAATGCCACCGTATAAGGAATACGTTTGTCGATAATAAATTTTGGGATACCTCTGTGCGCATAATTTACCAGTCCAGCCGCCGGGTAAACAACCAATGAGGTTCCGGCGACAACAAAGATGTCCGCATTACTTACGATGCTCACAGCGGTTGGTATCATGGGTACTTCTTCTTCAAACCAAACAATGTGCGGACGAAGTTGTGCACCGTCTTTTGCGGTGTCTCCCAACTTTATGTCATCGGTAATGTTGTATACCAGCTCCGGATTCCTTTCACTACGCATTTTAAAGATCTGACCATGAAGATGCACAACATTTGTTGAGCCAGCCCTTTCATGGAGGTCATCAATATTTTGCGTGATGATGGTTACCTGGTAATCCTGCTCCAGCGCAACAAGACCATAGTGAGCGTCATTAGGTTCAGCAGCTAATATATCTTTACGACGGAGATTATAAAATTTCAGGACTAATTGCGGATTTCGTTTCCAGGCACCTGGTGTTGCCACCGAAGTTATCTCGTACCCTTCCCATAATCCATCACTATCACGGAATGTTTTTAACCCGCTTTCCGCGCTTATGCCCGCGCCAGTAAGTACTACCAGGTTTTTTTTCATATTACCGTTATTAAAAATCCAAGACTTACAAACGCTAAAGAGTCAGACACCCTCCTTTAATAAATTAATATTTTTATTTCTCCCCTGACATCTCTATCACTATGTCCCATTCTTCTGCAGTAACCGGTTGTACCGATAAACGCCCTAATCTTACCAGGGCCATTTGAGAAAGTCTTTTGTCATTTTTAATTTTAGTAAGTGGCACAGCGTTTTTTAAACGGCGGACAGGTTTTAAATCAACCGCTACCCAATTGGTATCATCGGTAGAAGGATCCTGGTAAAATTCTTTAACAACTTTTGCGATCGCAACTATTTCAACCCCTTCATTACTATGATAATAAAATACTTCATCCCCTTTCTTCATCGCTTTAAGGTGAATTCGCGCCGAATAATTCCTTACTCCCGTCCATGCGGTCTGTTTGTCTTTCACAAGTTGATCCCAACTATAAGAGGATGGTTCCGATTTTACAAGCCAGTACGCCATGAGTTTGTTCTTTAGAATGGAAGTTAATAATTATAAATATGGATGGACTAAATTTTAAGATAACACTAAAACCGTTAATCGCAAGTCAAAAAAATTCTTTTATTACATTTTATAAATTTCCAATCCAAGATTAATTCATCACCGTATGTATTAAAATTATACAAACCTGGAAGGGAGAAAATCAACTTAAATATTCAGGTATTGGTATCATGCAAGAAGATTTTATTCTTTCAATATTTGAAAACAGGTATAGTATATTATCGTTGCTATACCAGTAACACATTTTACGTTTATATCATTTAAGAATTTGGTGTATAGTGGGATTTTCAAATCAGGCCGGCCCTTTTTATGGCTGGCCTTATTGTTTAAAGTCTCTGCCGTTGGTATCGTTAAGTTGGTTAACAGAAAATTGAAGACTCTTTGATCGGCAATAATTGCTGATAGCGAATCTGAAAATGTTTGATTCCTGACATTCACTCACACCACACCTTACTGTTCACTAGCGGCTTGCAAGCACATCGGCGATATGCATGGTTTTTAAAGTTAATCCTTTGTAACGGATATATCCATCAAGATGCATAAGACAGGAATGGTCGGTAGAAATAATATAATCGGCGCCGGTATTTAAAGCGTTTTGTATTTTCTGATCTGCCATGGCGATAGAGATGGCTTCAAATTTTACAGCGAAAGTGCCCCCGAAGCCGCAACAGGTTTCTACATCATTCATTTCTGTCAATTCCAGTCCTGCTACGTTTGAAAGTAACAGCCGGGGCGCTTCTTTTATTTTACATTCACGGAGAGCTGCACAGGAATCATGATAGGTAGCCTTTCCTCTCAAAGTCGCTCCCAGCTTCTCAATATGTAATACGTTTACTATAAATTCGGAAAACTCAAATATCCTTAAACTAAGTTCTTTCACTTCGTTGTGAAATGATGAATTATCAAAAAGCTTCGGGTAATAATTCCGCACAAAGCCTACACAGGACGCACTTGGTGCTATGATATAATCTGAGCCTTTAAAATCTTTAATAAATTTACTACACACATCCTTTGCTTCATTCTGAAAACCCGCATTAAAAGCCGGTTGGCCGCAACATGTCTGGCTATCGTTATATTGAACGGTGCATCCTGCCTGTTCCAATACGGCAACCATATTGAAAGCCGTATCAGGATACAACTGGTCAATGAAACAGGGTACAAAGAGTTGTACGTTCATTCAATGGTATTTAATGTAACGTTTAAAAATGGAGAAGGAAATAATGATGTTACTATTCCGAGGTGACGAGTTTAATTACTGCACGTTACTTTTATGAGGAAGTGACTTATGCACTTGCCTTAAGGCAATCATTTTTATTGCCGTAAAGGCGGCTTCTTCGCCTTTGTTACCTTGTATACCACCAGTTCTATCATCTGCCTGTTGCTGGGTATCTACAGTTAGAATCCCAAAAATAGTTGGTATAGGTAAGGTAAGATTTAACTGCATGATGCCATCGGTAACGCCTTTACAAACATAATCAAAATGAGGCGTTTCTCCCCTGAGCACGCAGCCCAATGCAATAAAAGCCACAGGGCGACATTCCAGGTATTTAGATGCTTCCCAATAACTTTTTATACCAAACGGTATTTCAAAAGCGCCAGGGACGGTTATAGATTTTACATTACCAAAATGCTGTTGTACTAATATCTTTCTACAGCCCTCTTCCAGTTTATCGATGATCGCCGCATTCCATTCCGTCCGGATAATAACTATGCAGGCCTCCTTATTAAGAATGCCTGTAGTTGTATCATATAATTTACTGTCAATAATAGCTGCCATACAATTCTTTTTATGCTTCTCAATCGATCACACCAAGTCTTGCAAGATATTTATCAATATCAAATCCTCTCTCACTTTTCGCATATTTTTCTTTGATAATTTTATACATTTCGATGGCATCCTTATTTTTACCGATGCTCTCATATAAATATCCTGCGCGGAACAGGTATTCAGGTGAATTAAAATCATCCTTGTCGAACATCTTGCCGGCTTTGCTATAATTTTGTGCGGCTTCCTCTTTTTTGCCAAGTTCACTGTAAGCGTCTCCCAGCAAGGAAAGCGCCCTTGCCTGGATCTGCTTTGAATCTGTAGAGAAATCTTTAAGCTGTACAATGGCTTTACTAAAATCTCCCAATTTCAGGTAACAGCTTCCGGCATAAAAATGTGCAAGATTAGCAACTTTAGTGCCACTGAATTTATCGATAATTTTCAGGAAACCCGGATTTATATTGTCTCCGTTTAATGCCATGCGTACTGAATCCTGGCCAAAGTAATCCTGTGCCCTGAACATTGCTTCAGAAGCTTTGGCTTCTTTTGGTTCTGAAATTAAATTCTTATAAGCAACAATGCCAATCACTACTACCATTAATATGCTCAGGGTAGTCAGGACTTTCTTTCCATTGGCGGCCCAAAACCCGGTAGCTCTGCTTATTAGATCATCTACTTCCGGATCCTGTATGTTTTTGTTTTCAATCATTAGTTGGTCTGTAATTTATAAGATAAATAATGTACACTGTTTAATCGGCATAAAAAGGAAAATCTTTGTCAACATAAACATCTTTCAATAATTCATCATCATTCGGCCACGGTGACTCTTCCGCAAATTTAACAGACTCACTCACCTGATCATTTACTCTCTTGTTGATCGTTTCGATTTCTTCTTTGGTAGCGTATTGATTATCTGTAATAGTTTTTAAAATCTGTTCGATAGGATCTCTTTGCTTGTACTCTTCTACTTCTTCTTTGGTTCTGTATTTTTGCGGGTCGCTGATAGAATGGCCTTTGTAACGGTAAGTCTTGATCTCTATGAGTGTTGGTCCTCCACCCTCCCTGGCTCTTTTTACAGCCCGGCTAACACTCTCATGCACGGCCTCCGGAATCATACCGTCTATAGAATCACCGGGCATTTCGTAAGCGTCGGCAATTTTGTAAATATCGGTAACATTGGAAGTCCGCTCAACGGAAGTCCCCATGGCATAATTGTTATTTTCACAAATAAATATCACCGGCAATTTCCAGATCATTGCCATATTAAAAACCTCATGCAACATACCCTGGCGTGCAGCTCCGTCTCCAAAGAATGTCAGGCAAACGTTATCAGTGCCTTTGTATTGTTCAGCAAAAGCCAATCCTGCACCGGTGCCAATCTGTGCACCTACAATTCCATGGCCGCCAAAAAAGCGCTGTTCTACTCCAAATAAGTGCATGCTACCGCCTTTTCCTTTTGCCGCACCGGTTGCTTTACCATAAAGCTCCGCCATACAAGCATTTACATTCACCCCTTTTGCTACGGCAAGACCATGATCGCGGTAACCGGTAATAAAAGGATCTTCGGGGCGGGTTGCCGTCATACATCCAGCCGCAATAGCTTCCTGACCAATGTATGCGTGAAAAAAACCCCTGATCTTTCCTTCCATTTTATATTTTTCTTCAGCCATCAACTCAAACTGTCGGATCAGCAACATTAACTCATACCAATACAAATAGGTTTCTTTTGAAAAGTTAGCGGGCATAGAAAAATTTGAGGGGCAAAAATAAGGAAAAGAGGTTAATTATTAATGGTTAATTGTTTATGAATGTCGTTGATCAGGATCATCTCTGCTTGACTGGTCTGTAGAAGGTTAAGTGATCATTAATAATTGAAAGGCTACCTCCAGCTTACTTAAATGTTCTTCCAGTCTTTCCCGGTGTGTATCTGTAATAAATATCTGACCATTGTTTTCTGAGCAAACCCATTGTAAAAGATTATGCATGCGTTGCTGGTCTAGTTTTTCAAACAAATCATCCAGTAGCAAAAGCGGGGGAAAGCCATTGCAGTTTTTAAGCACTTCGAATTCTGCCAGCTTCAGGGCAAACAACAAACTCTTGCGTTGTCCCTGCGATGCAACATTTTTAAAGGCGGTGCCCAGCAGATTTATTTCGAGGTCGTCTTTGTGGATGCCGCCATTGGTTCTTTGCAGCGACAGATCTTTATCACGAAGCTGGTGCAACAAATTATCAAACGAAGTATTAAGCAACTGGCTGTAGTAATTAATAGTAACATCATACTTTTCGCCGGAAATCATCTGGTAGAAATTATGAACCAGCGGGATAAAATCTTTTAGAAAATTCTTTCTTTTTTCAAAAATGATATTGCCGGGAATAATAAGCTGTTCACTCAATACCTCTAACAAGCTGTTATCCAAACGCCGTGTCTCAGCTGCAGACTTGAGGAGACTATTACGCTGGGTCAGGATTTTATTATAACTGATGAGCTCCACCAGGTAAGTATGATCTACCTGTGAAAGCAGCGCGTCAAGAAAGCGGCGACGCTCTTCACTTCCTTCAGTAATAATCTGCACATCGTCCGGCGCTATCATAACAGCGGGAAATTTTCCGATGTGATGGGAGAATTTCAGGTACCCATCGCCGTCAACAGCAATTTCTTTCTTACCTGTTTCGCGTAAAATGCAAACTATCTCATGACTAACATCTTTCTTAAACATGGATGCCGTAAGTCTGAATCCCTGGTCACCGGAATGAACATTTAGAAGATCGTTGCGGGTAAAATAACTTTTTGTAAAGCAGCAATAGTAGATGGCATCAAGCAGATTAGTTTTGCCGATGCCATTTTTTCCACAGATGCCTGTGATGCGCCCGGTAAATTGAAAGGAAGCCTCAGGATAGTTTTTAAATTGAAGCAGCGTTATTTTATTTAAGCGGAGCAGGAACTGGTAATTTTTGGAATTGCAAGGTATGTAAAAGGCGGCGGTAGTAAATTAACGTCCTGATGGAAAATTATTATCTTCGTCAGATGGGTGAGTATTCTTTAGGTGAAGCGATAAAAGAATTCCTTAGCAAGAGCCGTCTAAAAAGTTATGTTCAGGCTATACAGATTGAAGAAGTATGGGAACAGATCATGGGAAAAACAATTGCCAGGTACACTGAAAAAATTGCAATACAGGGTGACAAACTATTTATTACTACTTATGTTGCACCACTTAAACAGGAACTGTTGTACCAGAAAGATACCATTATCCAAAGAGTGAATGAGGCGCTGGGCGAGAAAGTGGTAAAGGAGGTGATAATAAATTAAATGATCTTTATTTTCCGGGTATATCTGTCCTGAATTGCTCAATGCATTTTCTGTCCTGCAATGTAACGAAGCAGGTTTTGTAATCTGCTCCGCCGAAGGTTATATTGCTAACGGATTTACCCTTGAGTTTTACTTCCTGGATTTGTTTTCCTGCGGGTGTGAAGATAGCCACTGCTCCTTTGCCATGCCTGCAGATATAGAGATTTCCTTTGTAGTCGCATTTCATCCCGTCAAGCCCGAAGTCGGTAAATGCCGTGAAGAGGCGCTTATTAGACAAGTCGCCTTTTTCGTCAACATCAAAAGCCCATACCTTACGCTGAACACTTTCATTAACATATAAAATCTTTTCATCAGGACTAAGACAGATACCGTTAGTGGTGCCCATTCCGTCTTTTAATTTTAATGCAAATCCTGAAAAATCAATGCGCCATAGCTGGCCGGTCCCTTCTTTCCAGTTTGGGTCAGAAGCGTATAGCCAACCTCTTTTACTGATACAAATATCATTAGGCTGATTAAAAGAATCATTATGACAAAAAATAGTAACGGATTTTGTCAGCTTATTGACAAGCAGAATATTATGTCCTGTAAAATCTGCCACCAGCATGTTTCCTTCTTTGTTAAACTGGATACTGTTACCGGTACTTTTTTCCGGAAGGGTGACAAAAAGTTGAACAGCGCCATTTTTACTTACCTCGCCAATAGTACCATCTCTCTGATAATTAACAACAAATAAATTTCCTTCCCTGTCAACCGCCGGGCCTTCAATATTTTGTGAAAATAAATTTTCCGCTGTAAGGTCATGAGCAATGAACAAAGAATTTTTAAATCTTCTGGTCGGCGAATTTGTTTTGCAACAGGTAAACAAAAGCAGTAATGCCAGCGTACCGATAATTTTTGTCATGTATAAATTAATAATGGATTAAAAATTGAAACCAGCTGTCTGAAAAAATCTTTTTAAATTAGAAAATCTCTTACCGGCAAGCTGTTCTTTGATTGATAATACATGGCATTAAAGATAGTCAATAATATTTTTCAGTTATTGAATGCTAACCCTTGGATCAACAATGCCGTATAAAACATCCGCGAGAATATTAATCAGAATGAAAATGGCCGCCGATATTAAAACAGAACCCATCACTACCGGAAAATCTAATTTCTCCAATGCATCAACTGTTATCTTACCAATACCTTTCCAGCCAAAAATATATTCTACAAAGAAGGCTCCTGCTAACAGTTCAGCAAACCAACCGGTGATAGCGGTTATCACCGGGTTTAAAGCATTCCTCAGCGCATGTTTCCACACCACTACCCTTTTGCTTAATCCCTTGGCATAAGCCGTTCTTATATAATCCTGGTTTAAAACATCAAGCATCGAACTTCTGGTAAGCTGTGCAATTATTGCCAGCGGACGGATACCCAATGTAAATGCAGGTAACCATAAATTTTTTATTGTCAGGTAGCGCTCCCCGGTGATCTCATCAATATCAAACCAGCTGCCCGTCATGTGAAGACCTGTATAATTACTCAGGACATAGCCGAATAAGTAAGCAATAATAATTCCTATAAAAAACGACGGGGCGGATATGCCCAGTATACTTGTAAATATTGCAGCCGTATCCATCCAGCTATTTTTTTTTACTGCCGCAGTAACACCTAGTATAACACCGCCGACTGTTGCAATGATCATTGCGGCAACGGCAAGCAGCAGCGTCCCTGGCAAGGCTTCCATTAAAATGCTCAGCACATTTTTTTTTGTTTGATAAGACCTTCGCAGGTAAGGGACTTTTATTCCTGCTTTTAAATTCCCTCCTATAAAAACTCCCCGTAAGTTTTTTGAGGTTATGGCTTCTTTGGTATGCATACACAAAGGAGAAACATCATTTAAATACAACAGGAACTGTTTCCATCGGGGCTGATCGAGGTTTAACTCTTTACGAATATTTTCCTGCGTAGCAGCATCGGCTCTCTGTCCCATAACTAACCTGGAAGGATCACCGAAGCCCTGGAACACAAAGAACACCACTACCACAACGCCTAACATGACGAGCAGACCATATAGAAATTTCCTAAGGATGTATTTTAGCAACGGAATGACGAATGAGTGATGGAGTGACAAGTTACGGGCATCGATCTTTAATTTTATTATTTTAAAACTTTTATAAAATTATACGCCTTATCAAAATCGGCATAGCTCCATTTGTTGATAATGTTACCCTGTTGTAATAAATACAATGTAGGATCCGATCTGGCGGCTGTTTTAATAGCTACGTAATCACACTTGAGTATTATAACGTTATTAATCGCGGCCTTATCCGTCCATCCTGAAACGTTGTTAAAATCATTCGTGATAAAATACAACGGTATTTTTTTTGGGTTGACGTTTGTGTAAATATTTCTGAACTCATCTAACCAGGAAGGATGTACTTCCGATATGCCTTTAGTAAACACCAGCACAGCATATCCGGGGGCATTTAGTATTGCCTGTGTGGTATCGTTACCATTAACAGTGCTTAATGCAAAGTCTTTGATAGCGACCACTGCATTTCCCTGTCTTATCATTTTATCGTATCGCTTTATAAAAGTGTACGAAGAATCGTTGAAGTCGTCAGGAAATTTGTCTGCAGTAAATTCAACCTGCCTCCCCTGCTTTTGATAAACAAAGCTTATTACCGTGCTATCACGAATGGCACCGGCAGGAATCTTCATTTGTTCGGGTATGTTGCGACCAATTTTATATGGCAGACAATCTATTACAGGCAGGTGTTTTAATACATACCATTGGAAGGTGAATGAAAATAGTGTTGTGATCACCAGGATGCTGAGGGATGTAAAAGAGGAGAGATAATTTTTAATACTATTCCTGTTTATAAAGATCAGCAGGATTAAAAGAAGCAGAATAAGGTCTTTAATAAAAGACTGCTGCGCGGAAAGTGGTATGCAATCACCAAAGCAACCACACTCTCTTACCTTGCCTGAAAAAAGTGCGTAGCCTGTAAGAAATGTAAAAAAAATAGTAAGTAACAAAAGTAGCCAGCTGAATAAACGCATTTGCCATCCGAGCAGCACCGCAACACCCGCGATAATTTCAAAAGCAATCATCAAAACAGAGAAAACCAGTGTAAAGTCATTCAATGAGTACCAGCCCCAGATTTCAAAAAATTCCTGCATCTTATAGCTTAGTCCCAGTGGGTCATTCGCTTTTATTAATCCTGAAAAGATAAATAGTACGCCTACTATGACCCTTGATATAGCAATAACTGGTTTCATTTATTGTATTGAATTTTCTTATAATTATTTTTCAAGTCCTGTCCTTTCTTGCATCAGCCCTTGTGTTTATTTTCTTTGATAAGTATCAGAGCAAATACCGCGTAATTTAATATGTCGTAATAATTTGAATTTATTCCTTCACTAATAAGGGTTTTACCTTTGTTTAAAAGTATCTGCCTTATTCGAAGCAGCTTTGAAAGTATGAGGTCTGTAAAGCTTTCCTGACTCATGTCACGCCATGCTTCTCCGTAATCAAAATTTTTATTTTCCATCAGTGATCTTGACTGCGCGATGCTATCATTATATAATGCATACACTTGTTCAACGGGCAGGTCTTCCGCCTCAGCAATTGTAAGTGTTGATTGAATGAGCCCGATAACCGCATAATTGACGATGCCTGTAAATTCAGCTTTTATACCATCGTTAATTTTCTGAACTTCGTTTTCCTGGATAGTACGTATGCGTTTTGCTTTTATGTACAGCTGGTCCACTATTGAAATCGTTCGCAGTACCCGCCAGGATGTCCCGTAATCAATTGTTTTTTTTATAAATATTTCCCTGCACAATTGAATCGCTTCTTCGTATTGCTGATCTGTGGTTGCCATTGTATCGGGTTATACTTACCTGGTTATATACAGGTAACAACAGGTTATTTTCTACAACCGGTTATGTTTACATTTGGTAAAATGAAATCTTTTATTGTAAAGTAATCGTCAAAAATAACGCAAACAATATAATGTTTACACTTAATTGCAAAGGGAATTTACTGTTGGTTGATGAGCCTCTGATTATGGGTATTATCAATGTTACCCCTGATTCGTTTTATGGAGAGAGCCGGTTTAGCAATATCGACGATACGCTGAAGGAAACGGAAAAGATGTTGAATGATGGAGCGACGTTTATTGATATCGGAGCACAAAGCACGAGGCCTGGCAATAAAGAGGCGGGCATCGAAGAAGAATTGAGACGAATGATCACTGTTATCGATTCCTTACATCGGAATTTTCCATCAGCAATAATTTCCGTCGACACTTATCATGCAAAAGTAGCTACCCAAGCAGTTGCCGCAGGAGCCGCGATGGTAAATGACATCAGTGGCGGAAATGCAGATCCGGGAATGCTTGCTACAGTGGGAACTTTGGGTGTCCCTTATGTTTGCATGCACATCAGGGGCATACCTGAAACCATGCACAGGCACACGGAATATGAAAACATAACCAGGGAAGTAATTGATTATTTTATTACAAAACTTGAATCATGCCGGTCAGCGGCTATCCATGATGTGATCATCGACCCGGGCTTTGGGTTCAGCAAAAGAAGCTTTCAGAATTTTGAATTGCTGAAGAACCTTCCTTTATTACAAGTTATAGGAAAGCCAATTCTGGCCGGGCTCTCCCGCAAATCAACCATTTATAAAACGCTTGGAGTAACAGCTGCCCAAGCATTGAACGGAACTAGTGTTATGAATACCATTGCTTTGTTAAACGGTGCAAACATCTTAAGGGTTCACGATGTTAAGGAAGCTGCCGAAACGATAAAGCTTTTTACTGCTTATAAAGCCTAAGCAATTAATCCAACAGTAAAGCCGGAGTTCAAAAAGAGCCCGCATAAAGGAACCCTCCGTGTCACCTCTTCTTAACCTCCGGCTGTTCTCTGTGGTTAAAAAAAACTACTTCTGATTTGGAGTCTTTGAATTTGGCTGATTTGGATTCTGATTCTGATTTGGATTTGTATTCTGGTTTGGATTTTGATTCGGAGGCATTTGCATCTGCGGATTTGGCGCAGGAGCCGGCGCTTTATCGGCAATATCTAACACCTCTACATCGAAGATCAGGTTCTCATACGGTTTTCCACCAGGACCAGCCTGCTGTGCATACGCCATTGTAGCAGGGATGTAAAAAGTAGCTTTACCACCTTTCTTTAACAATTTCAAACCTTCATCCCAACCTGGAATTACCGCCCTGGTGCCTACTGTAAACTGGAAAGGCGGTTTGCCGACATTTGATTCAAATACTTTTTCTTCCTTCACTTTATCATTTGGAAAAAGTCTGCCTGTATAAGCAATGGAAACATATTTACCAGAGTCTACCAACGCACCATCACCGGGTGTTTTTATTACAACGTAAACATTCTGCGGCGTTTTTTGAGCAACGATTTTTTTTGAAGCAAGGTAATTATCAACGGTTTTAATTTCGCGTTCTCCTTCCAGGGTCACTTCCTTTAGCTGTTCGGCCTGTGCCATTTCATCACTCTTCAATACATCGAGGATTTTCAGGGTAAAAGTGAACTTGTCGCCTTTTTTGAAAGGTACCGGTTGTCCTGGTGGAACTTTTTTCAGGATGGTATCCGCCAGCTGAACGATAATAACGCTATCACCTTTCTTCAGCATTGGAAAAATTTCCAACGGACTATAGATATTGCCAACGCTATCTACCTTGGCGAAAGCGGGAATGCTGCCAAATGAATTCTGCAGTAATGAGTCATTTAATTTCTGTATATAATGAAACTTAAGAATTTCACCTCTTTTAGCGATAGGGCCACTACCGGTAGAAAATATTTTATACATTATCCCACTCGGCATTTTTTTATAGTCTGTGTTACCGCAGGATGCCAGTAAAGCAATAGCAGAGACTGCAAGGAAGAAAGATCTGATTTTTGTCATGTTTGTTTTTATTGTAATTGTGAAGCATTTTCTTTGATAGCAAGCTTAAATTTCTGTACTGTTTTTTCAAGCGAATCGTACGTACGTCCGCCGGAAGCGTTGAAATGCCCGCCGCCGCTGAAGTTTTCACGGGCAAAAGTATTTACATCGATATCTCCTTTGCTCCGGAAGCTCCATTTACGTTCTTCATCACGGTCTATAACGATCGCAGCCAGCTTTATGCCCTGGATTGAAAGCGGGTAATTTACGAGACCTTCCGTGTCGCCGGTTTTAATTTCGTATTTTATAAGGTCATTTTTAGGTATAGCAATCAATGCTGCATTGTACTCATACATTATCTCCATCCTGTTTTGCAGTACATGCCCTATAAAACGCAGCCTGTTCTCGAGGTAATTGTCATAGACATTATCATGAACGGGGGTATGAAGAAGACCCTTGTCCTTAAGCGTAGCAACCATGCGATGCAAAGAAGCTGATGCTGAAGGGTATCGGAAAGAACCGGTATCACCCATAACGCCCGCATACAGGCATTCTGCTGTCTCAATATTTATCTTATCCGGGTGCCCACTTGCAATAATAAAGTCATACACCATTTCGCAAGTGGAACTCTTTGTAACATCACTCACTCCGTAATCAAAGCTTTCCACCTCAGGTTGCTGGTGGTGATCAATTAATATTTTAGTACAGGAAAGATTTTTGATGGTGGGTGCCATGTTTCTGGTGCGGGAGATGGTGTTGAAGTCCAGGCAAAATAACCAGTCGGCGTTGATTAATGAGGTATCCGCTTTTTCTTTCTGTTTGTAATTTTCGTAATCAAGCACCTTATCATTTGCCGGCATCCAGTCAAGAAAGTCAGCCCAGTTGGTTGGTGAAACAACTGCAACCGTATGGCCGAACTGTAAAAGAAAGTGATACAATCCAAGCGCGGAGCCCATCGCATCAGGGTCAGGTTTTTGGTGCATAGTGATAGCAATGCATTTGGGCACGGTTAACTGACTATATATTTCACTGATAGATTTCATAAAACGGCTGCGAAGGTATTAAAACTTTGCAGTTTATATGTTGTATTTTGAAAAGTAACGTTCATTTCATTATTGCACAGGTATAAATTAAAAAAATAATGACAGGATTTTAACACAATTCCTTAAGTTCAAAGTATAAACTCCCAACTAAACAATACTTTTGCAGCCCTAAATACATATCATGCGCACTGACAGAACATTTACTATGGTAAAGCCGGATGCTTTTTCAAAAGGATATACCGGAGCTATACTGGATCAAATTATCAAAGCAGGTTTTCGCATCGCGGCTTTAAAGATGTTGAAATTATCCGAAGAAAAAGCGGGCCAGTTTTATGAGATACATAAAGACAGGCCATTCTATGGTGAACTGGTAAAGTTCATGAGTAGTGGCGCGATAGTAGCGGCTATATTGGAAAAGGAAAATGCAGTGGAAGATTTCCGGAAACTTATCGGGGCTACAGATCCTGTTAAAGCCGATGAAGGTACCATCCGCAAACGCTTTGCCTCCTCGATGGGAGAAAATGCTGTTCATGGAAGCGACAGCAATGAAAATGCGGCCATTGAAGGAGGTTTCTTTTTTTCGAAAATGGAGATCGATGGATAGTTTTCGGTCCATACACAACCATCAATTTTTCTTTCCTCCGAGCATGGGAACGAAAGAAAAGTTATCGAATTCTTCGAAGTCAATGATGCCGGAATGATTTTTAGTGAGCCGCAGCATACGTTGCAGGCCTTTCTCTCCTACCGGTATCACCATTGTGCCACCAATACATAGTTGCTCCACCAATCTATCCGGGATATGAGGCGCCGCGGCGGTGACAATAATTTTATCGAATGGTCCAAAGGTCGGAAGTCCTTCGTAACCGTCGCCATAAAAAAATTTTATGTTCCTGTACCTGGAGATGAAGGAGAACGTTTTAATAAAATCAAAAAGCAGTCGCTGGCGTTCGATGGTAAAAACCCTTGCGCCCATTTGCGCCAGTACACATGACTGATAGGAGCTGCCCGTGCCGATCTCTAATATTTTTTCATGCGGATGAACCCTTAAAAGTTCTGTCTGGTAGGCTACTGTATAAGGTTGCGAGATTGTCTGATCCTGGGCGATAGGGAATGCTCTGTCCTGGTAGGCGATATCATCAAAAGCGGTATCTAAAAAAAAATGTCGTGGGATAAGGTTGATAGCATCCAGCACTTTTTCATCGGTGATTCCCTTCTCCCTCAAGATAGCCACCAGTTTTTTTCTTAACCCCTGGTGTCTGTAAGTATCAACATAGGTTCGCATAAGCAGGTGCAAGATAGCGAATAGGCTTGAGGGATGAAGTATATAGGGATGAGCATTCGGATTGGCACGCGCCACTATCAGCAGGTTGATAGCTTTTAAAATTTGTAATTCATTTTTTCAAGATCAGATCTTAAGTTATACAGGCCGGGTTAATAACCACGGAGGCAGGGAGCCGGGGAGGATCACATGGCCAATATGAGAATCAGAAACCGTGTTTCTCTGTGCCACCCTGCCTCCGTGTTTCAACTGCCTCATCCCTTTAATATAACTTTTTTCCCCATCGGAGTATTCGGATTGGCACTCGCCATTATTACCAGGTTAATAGCTTTTAAATTTGTAATTCATTCATTATAAAAGTCAATTTTTAATTATATAAAAGATGTTCCGTTATGAGCAGCAGGCCATGCCCTTATCGGATTATAAGTTAATTCTGTATTTTCATACTATCACTTCAAGTCCGATACTTGCTTTTTATCGCAGCTTTTCGCCTTCTTGTCTTATTTGCAGATATAGTTTTAACCCGCTGGCTAGTTTTACTTTATAATAAAAAATTATGAAAAAGATTTTACTGATTGTGACCATTGTATTTATCAGTCTTGAAATGAAAGCCCAGTTTCCGGGTGGCGGACAGCAAAGCGGGATGCGCCAGCCACCACCTTCCATCGGGCACATTTACGGCAAAATTATTGACGACAACGGAAAAGCAATCAGCGATGTATCTGTTGTGCTGCTTGAAAGCAGAATAGACACCACCTCCCGAAAAACAAAAGACATATTATTGAAAGTGACGGCTACAAAAAACAATGGTCGCTTTAGCTTTGAAGAATTACTCATCCCAGGTTCTTTAAAATAAAGATATTAGCGGAAGGCTACAATCCTGCTGAGCAAACGATCTCATTCTTGCCTTCCGGTGCCGGAGGGATAGTAAAGTCCGCACAACCCGGCGGACAAATGCCCGGCTTCGAAAAAGACCTGGGTAATATTAAACTCAATGCAGCTGCCACACAATTACAGGAAGTAACTGTAACTACCTCTAATCCATTAATGAGGCTTGACATAGATAAGAAAGTATTTAATGTAGAAAAAAATATAGTAAACGCCGGCGGTACAGCGGTAGACGTAATGAAAAACGTTCCTTCTTTAAATGTTGACATTGATGGTAATGTACTCCTTCGCAATGCCGCTCCGCAAATATTTGTAGATGGCAGGCCCACTACCCTGTCACTCGACCAGTTACCCGCTGATGCAATAGAAAGCGTAGAAGTGATAACAAACCCATCTGCAAAATATGATGCGTCTGGTGGTGGCGCCGGCATCTTGAACATTGTTTAAAAAAAGAACCGCAAAACAGGTTACAATGGCAATTTCAGGGCCGGAACAGACAGACGCGGCACGCTTAATGGTGGGGGTGATTTCAGTGTTCGACAGGATAAAATAAACATTTCCGCTTCAGTAATTGGAAATCAGAATAAAGGACGAACTTCAGGAACAACCGATCGTTTAAACCTGCAGGATGTTCCCCTGAATTCCATCTCTCAAAATAATTTTAATAAAACGAACGGTGGATTTTTGTTTGGTAAACTGGGACTGGATTATTTTATTACCAACAGAACTACCCTTTCCCTTTCAGCCATCAAGGTTTATGGACAGTTTAGTCCAAACGAAGTAATTGCAATTACCACTGACAGCTTATTCAACTCCGGAAAAATAGCGCAGTTCAGTCAGCCTACGTCTGCTGGTAGCCGTGAGTTCAACGGACAAGGATTGGTCTTTAGACTGAAACACCTGTTTCAAAAAAAGGGGGAAGAGTAAACTGCCGACGCAAATTATTTCACTGGTAAGAACAATAATAATTCTTTGTATTCCACTAACTATTACCGTAACAATTCAGGCGCTGTTACAAACAAGGAGCTGCAGAAAGTGTTGAGTGATGGTAAGGATAACAACCTGACACTTCAAATGGATTATGTTAAACCATTGAACAACACAACCAAGCTGGAAACAGGTCTGCGTGCTGCTATCCGAAGTAGGGTTAACAACAACAACAACTATTTTTTTGATGAAGTAACGAATCAATATGTACCGATTCCCTCCGCTACCGGTAATTATAAAAGCAGTGATAATGTGTATGCTGCTTATGCGACCATCTCTAGCAGCATAAAAGATTTCGGCTACAAACTCGGACTTCGTGCTGAAAGTTTTGATTATGATGGCAGGTTGCTGAATACAAAGGAAACGTTCAGTAACAGTTACCCTCTCAATTTATTTCCTTCGGTATTTTTAAGTCAGAAGCTTAACGGCAAACAGGAATTGCAATTGAGCTTCACCGGTCGTATCAACAGGCCGGATTTTTTTCAGTTGATTCCTTTCACTGACTATACTGACAAGTTGAACATCACTAAGGGTAACGCCGGACTGGCGCCTGAATTTACCCAGTCCGTTGAGACGTCATACCTGAAAATTTTTACAGGTAACAATACTATTCTCGGGTCATTATATTATAAGAAAACCAATCACCTGATAACACGTTACCTTGATAAGCAGATCTATCCTGTTTCAGGTGCTGAAGAATTGATCAACACATACATCAATGCCAATGCAGAATATTCATCAGGCGCCGAGATCACCTCTCAAAGTTACCTGACCAAATGGATGGATATTTCTACCAATGTAAATATTTACAATTCAAAAGTTAATACTGATAACGTGAGTGGAGAATCGCAGCCCGCGCTATGGAGCTGGTTTGGTAAATTCAACAGCAACTTTAAATTGCCCTCAAAATTTTTTATACAGTCAACAGCTACATATCAGTCTAAAACATACTTACCGGTAAACAATAGCAATGGTCAGATGGGTGGTCCGCCTATAATGCAGAGCCAGAGCGCTTCCCAGGGATATATCAAAGCTTTCTGGGGGACTGACCTTGCTATAAAGAAAACGTTCCTTAAAAATGGTGCTGCTTCAATTTCATTGAGTATAAGTGATATTTTTAAAACACGTTACATGAGTCAGTATTCCCAAAGTGTATATTTTGTACAAAATTATAACAGGCTCCGCGATCCTCAGATGGTTAGGTTAAACCTTAATTACAGATTTGGTAAGATTGATGCGTTGCTTTTCAAGAGGAAGAATAATAGTAATGTTAACGCCACAGAGGGGATGCAGTA
>Ga0123338_10001167_pt1 | contig 25617 bp, 21 predicted proteins | sample grotaG_FD_89793 | JGI IMG/M metagenome (GOLD analysis project Ga0123338, IMG submission 89793) | Glacier valley bacterial and archeal communities from Borup Fiord, Nunavut, Canada, to study Microbial Dark Matter (Phase II) -... | ecosystem: Environmental > Aquatic > Freshwater > Ice > Glacier ...
CGCCCGAAGCGTCGCCAACACAGATGAATGCGCCGGAGATGCCCTAACCTATGGTTGTGCTGGCATTTTCGGGCATGTCCACGTTCGATCCCGCGGTGCTCTCGGCAGCGGCCCCTACACAACGTCCGCGACCAGCGGGGAATCGAACTCTACGCTAATATTGTCACACGGCAGCCATCGAAGCTGAGCCGTCATTCGAGCTATCTGGGTTTCCGTTCCCAACGGCCTGTTGCGGCCACAGCACGGAAGCACGATCCATGATGCGCAAACCACCTGCCCTCCGCTCCGCCCTGCTTTCCGGTGTCGCAGCGGCCCTGATCCTGGCACATGCCACCCCGGCCGCGGCGACGGTCGTGAACAACCCGACGACGGCCGACCGCGCGATCCCGCGCTACGACCACATCATCACGATCATCGAGGAGAACAAGTCTGCGGCGCAGATCGTCGGGCAGAGCTTTGCACCGAACATCAACAGTTATGCCTCCACGTATGGCTCGGCGTCGAACTACTACGGCGTGGTGCATCCCAGCGAGGGCAACTACGTCGCGATGATCGGCGGCAGCACCTTCGGCATCAACAACGACGACGCTTATTATTGCAGTGCCGGGTCCAAGGCGCCAAACTGCTTCAACTCGGCGCAGCCCGGCTACGCCAACCACACGATCAGCTAGCCAAGCCTGCTGGACCAGCTCACGGCGACCGGGCGGACGTTCAAGGGCTATTACGAGAACCTGCCCGCCCACCCGAAGGCGGTGAACTCGGCGCCCCTGCCTCGACTGCCACGCCGAACCCGCCATCCACCTCCACCAACACGCTGTATGCGTCCAAGCACAACGCGTTCATCAACTTCGCGTCCGTGCAGAACGACCCGAATATCGGCAGCAAGATCGTCGGCTTCAGCGGGCTTGCCGCCGACCTGGCGAGCGGGACTTTTGCCAACTACGTCCACATCGTGCCGAACCAGTGCAACGAGATGCACGGGCTGAACGCCGGGTCGGCACCGAACTGCGACTACGGCGCATTCGGCGTCAACACGGCAGACGCGAACACCCAGACGCTGATTAGCCAGGGCGACAAGGTCATCAAGGGCCTAGTGGACCAGATCACGGCGGCGCCGTTCTGGAACCAGGGCAACAACGCCATCGTGCTATCGTGGGACGAGGACAACTTCGTCGCGCCCTTCACGCAGGGCTGCTGCGGCAGCGACCCGGCCAGCGCGGCCAACTTCGGCGGCGGCCGCGTCGCCAACGTCGTCATCACCAGCAAAGGCCCGCGCGGCGTGACGGACAATACGCCGTACAACCACTATTCCTTCCTGCGCACGGTGGAGGATGCGTTCGGCCTGTATGACCCGTCGCAGTATTCGGCGGCGAGTGCGGGGCTGGCTGGATACTTGAACGAGGCTGGGGACACCGTGAACGGCGTCCGGGCGCAGACCCAACTGTTTGCGGCGAACGTGCCGGAGCCGGCGTCCCTTGCGCTGCTCGCGATGGGCGTCACAGGCTGCATCCTGCGCCGCCGCCGCGGGTAGGATATGACCGGTGCAGGTTGACGCACCGGCCACGCTCAGACGTGTTGACGAGTGACGTAGAGCATCGGGTCAAGCGGTCCCATTTGACCCGAGACTGCGTCAGGTGGTGTGTTGGACGTCCCGGCTCAGGTCCGTGCGGGTCGGGGCGTTCCGCGGCTCAGTCGGCCCGGGCTGCGGCGGGGTGGTGACCCGCCCCGCTACAGCCCGCTTTCCTTGACGCGCCCTGCCCCGTCCGCCATCGTCTGCACCACCAGCCCAACCAGCATGGCGACCCAATGACCAAGTCCGAACTGATCGCCGACCTCGCCGAAGCGAACCCGCATTTGCTGGGCCGCGATGTCGAGTTGATCGTGTCCACCATCTTCGACGAGATCACCGCCGCCTTGGCCCGCGGCAACCGGGTGGAGCTGCGCGGCTTCGGGGCGTTCACCGTCAAGCGCCGGGACGCCCGCACCGGCCGCAACCCCCGCACCGGGGAGGCCGTGCCGGTGCTGGAAAAGGCCGTGCCCTTCTTCAAGGCCGGCAAGGAGCTGCGGGAACGGGTCAACAACGGCGGCAAGGCCAACCGGCCGGCCCTGCACAACGAACGGGCGGCCTGAGCCGATGCGCTTCCTGATCGGCGTGCCTGCGCTCGTGCTGCTGGTGCTGTTCGCGCTGTCCAACAAGCAGCCGACCCGGCTGTTCCTGTGGCCCACCGACATCACGCTGGATGCGCCGCTGTCGCTGGCGGTGCTGGTGGCATCGGCGGTGTTCTTCCTGGCCGGGGCGTTGATGACCTGGGGCACCAGCCTGGCCAACGGCGCCCGCGCCCGCCGAGCCGAGGAACAAGTGCGGCAGTTGCAGGCGCAAGTCCGCACCTTGCAGGCGCGTCCGCTGGCCGAGCCGCAGATCATGCCGCCCGTCCCGGCTGCACCCCGTGCCAGCCAGGCATCGGGCGCGTTCCCCCCGGCCCGACCCATGGCGGCGCTACCCTCCAGCCGGGCGTAATGACCGGGCTGATCGCTGCGCTGGACACCGCCGACCCGGCGCAGGCAGCAGCATGGGCCATACAGCTTGCGCCGCATTGCGCCATGTTGAAGATCGGGCTTGAGTTCTTCCTGTCGGGGGGGCCTGCCGGGGTGCGCGGGGTGACGCAGCGGCCGGTGTTCCTGGACCTGAAGTTGCACGACATCCCAAACACGGTGGCGGGTGCGGTCCGCGCCGTGTTGCCGTTGCGGCCGCACATGCTGACCCTGCACGCTGGCGGTGGCGCCGCGATGATCGAGGCGGCACGGCACGCGTCGGACGGCGCGGACCGGCCGCTGCTGCTGGCCGTTACCGTATTGACCAGCCTGGACAGCAGCGCCTTGCACGCGACCGGAGTGGCCGGGGGGCCACGCCAGCAGGTGTTGCGCTTGGCCCGGCTGGCGATGGCGGCCGGCGCGGACGGGCTGGTGTGCAGCGGCGGGGAGGCCGCAATGCTGCGGGACGCCTTGGGTTCCGGCCCGGTCCTGGTCGTGCCAGGCATCCGGCCCGCGGGCGCCAGCGCCGCCGACCAGGCCCGGACCATGACGCCCCGGCAAGCCGTGGATGCCGGGGCAGACTGGATCGTCGTGGGCCGGCCCATCACCGGCGCGTCCGACCCGGCGGCAGCGGCGGCCGCCGTCGCGGCGGAGTTGGCATGACGATCCGCGTCAAGATTTGCGGCATCAACAGCCCGGCTGCCCTGGATGCGGCGGCGGACGCCGGGGCGGACTGGATCGGCTACGTGTTCTTCCCGCCCTCTCCCCGCGCCGTGACGCCGGCACAGGCAGCGGCGCTGGACGCGCACCGGCGCGGCCCGGCGCGGGTTGGGCTGTTTGTGGACCCGTCCGACGACGACGTGGCGCAGGCGCTGGATGCGGTCGGGCTGGACGTGCTGCAAGTTCATGCCGCGCCCGGGCGGGCGGCGGCGCTGCGGGTGCGGTTCGGGATGCCAGTTTGGCAGGTGGTCGGCGTTGGCTCGGCGTCGGACCTGCCGGTGTCCGCGGCCGGCGTGGACGGGTTGCTGCTGGATGCCAAGCCGCCCGCGGGGGCCACGCAGCCCGGCGGCAACGCGCTGGCCTTCGACTGGCCGGTCCTACGGGGCTGGGCGGCACCGTTGCCGTGGCTGCTGGCAGGCGGGCTGACGCCGGGCAACGTTGCGGAGGCGGTGCGGGTGTCGGGCGCCCCGGCGGTGGATGTGTCGTCGGGCATTGAGAGCAGCCGGGGCGTAAAGGACGCCGGGCTGATCCGGGCCTTCGTACAGGCGGCGCGGTCTGGCGGCTAGATCCAGCCCTTCCTCTTGAACCACCAGAGCGGCACGATGCCGCTCAGCACGATGACGGTCAGGCCGTAGAAGTAGCCGTACTCCCATTGCAGCTCGGGTATCCACTTGAAGTTCATGCCGTAGATGCTGGCCATCAGCGTCGGCGGAACGCCCACGACGGACACCACGGTCAGAACCTTGATGCCGTTGCTCTGCTCGATGTTGATGAAGCCCAGCGTGGCGTCCAGCAGGAACTGCACCTTGTTGCTCAACTGCACGTCGTAGTCGGACAAGGAGGCGATGTCCTGCCGCAGCGTCTTGAAGCGGGGCAGCAGGTCCTTGGGAATCCATTCGCCGGCGACCTCCCGGGTGTAGCCCAAGATGCGCTGCACGCCGAGCAGGCTGTCGCGTATGTTGGACAGCCGCTCCCCGGCCCGGCCGACGCCGCGCAGGGTGACGCGCAGCTTCTCCGTCATCACGGCGGCGTTGTAGGCAGCGTCGTCCTCCTGCCGGAACACCTGGCGGGACATGCCCTCCAGTTGGCCGCCGACCTGCTCCAGCACGTCTGCGAGCCGGTCCACGATGGCCTCCAGCAACCCAACGAAGGCGGCGATGCTGCACGGATGCCGCTCCTGCGAGGCGAAGCGGTTGGCGAACAGGTCGAACACCGGCATCTCGGCGAAGCGCACGGTCATGAAGTGGTCCGGGGACAGCACGAAGCCCACCGGTGACACCATGCTGATGCCGTCCGGGCCGAGGTAGGTCATCGGCGTGCTGAGCGTGAGCACCTTGCCGGCTACTGCCAGGCGGCTGCTGCTCTCGATCTCGGCCAGGTCGGCCTGGACGGGCACCTCCAGGCCAGTGGCGTGCTCTGCCAGGTGCCGCTCGGCGTCGGTGGGGGAGACCAGGTCCAGCCACACGCCCTCGACCGAGCGCCCGTGCGGCTCCGGCTGAAGCGTCAGGCGTGGGGCGTGTCCAGTGTTCACGTAGAGCATGGTCCAGCATACCTTGCCGGCGGCGCGTTGGCCAAGGTGGAGATCAAGGCGGGGCGTGACCCCCGGGAGACGCTGCGGTATGACATGCCCGCGTCAGTCCAGCGCGTGACCCCGGAGAGTGCTTTGAACCAGATCGCCCCGCCCCGCCCCAACAGCCTGCGCCTGGGACCTGACGCCCGCGGACGCTTCGGCGGCTTCGGCGGGCGCTTCGTGGCCGAAACCCTGATGCCGCTGATCCTGCAGGTCGAAGAAGCCTACGAGGCCGCCAAGGCCGACCCCGCCTTCCAGATCGAGCTTGACGCCTACCTGAAAGACTACGTGGGCCGCCCCAGTCCGCTGTGGTTCGCGGAGCGGCTGACGGCCAAGCTGGGCGGCGCCCGCGTGTACATGAAGCGGGACGAGCTGAACCACACGGGCAGCCACAAGATCAACAACTGCATGGGCCAAATCCTGCTGGCCCGTCGGATGGGCAAGACCCGCATCATCGCCGAAACCGGCGCCGGGCAGCACGGCGTGGCGACCGCGACGGTCTGCGCCTTATTCGGCCTGCCCTGCACGGTCTATATGGGCGCCACGGACGTGGAGCGGCAGAAGCCCAACGTGTTCCGGATGCGTCTGTTGGGTGCGGAGATCAACGCGGTCACGTCGGGCGCCGGCACGCTCAAGGATGCGATGAACGAGGCGATGCGCGACTGGGTGGCGAATGTCGAGGACACCTACTACCTGATCGGGACCGTCGCCGGGCCGCATCCCTATCCCGCGATGGTGCGCGACTTCCAAAGCATCATCGGCACGGAGGCGCGGGTGCAGATCCAGGAGGCCGAGGGCCGCCTGCCCGACGCCATCGTGGCCGCCATCGGCGGCGGCAGCAATGCGATGGGGCTGTTCCATCCCTTCCTGGACGACGGCGTCCGGCTGATCGGGGTGGAAGCCGCCGGGCGCGGCCTGGACACGCAGGAGCACGCCGCCAGCCTGTCCCGCGGGCGCCCCGGCGTGCTGCATGGCAACCGAACCTACCTGTTGCAGGACGACGACGGGCAGATCCAGGAGGCGCACAGCATCAGCGCCGGGCTGGACTACCCCGGCATCGGGCCGGAGCACTCGTGGCTGCACGAGATCGGCCGGGTGGAGTACGTGGCGGCGACGGACCAGGAGGCGCTGGACGCCTTCCAGCTTTGCACGCAGACGGAGGGGATCATCCCCGCGCTGGAGCCGGCCCACGCCATCGCCCACGTCGCCAAGATCGCGCCGGAGATGGGGCGGGATGCGGTGATCCTGATGAACATGTGCGGCCGCGGGGACAAGGACATCTTCACGGTGGCCGAGCACTTGGGCGTGAAGCTGTGACGGCGCGGGCAAGGCCAGGGGTTGGGGAGGGAGAAGGGGCAGCATGAGCCGCATCGCTGCGCGCTTTGCGGCGCTGCGCCAGCAGGGGCGTGGGGCGTTGATCCCGTTCCTGGAAGCCTACGATCCCGACGCGGCCACCAGCATGGCGATCCTGCGCGGGATGCCGGCGGCCGGTGCGGACCTGATCGAGATCGGGATGCCGTTCACGGACCCGATGGCGGACGGGCCTACCATCCAGGCGGCGGGGCTGCGCGGCTTGAAGGCCGGCGCGACGATGGCGCGCACGCTGGCCATGGTGCGCGACTTCCGGCTGGACGACGCGGACACCCCGGTGATCCTGATGGGCTACCTGAACCCGATTGCGTCTTACGGGCCGCAGCGGTTCTGCGCGGACGCCGCCGCCGCCGGGGTGGACGGGCTGATCATCGTGGATCTGCCGACCGAGGAAGCCGACCTGATCTTGGACCACGCTGCCGCTCACGCGCTGGACATCATCCGGCTGGTCGCCCCCACCACGGACGACGCGCGCCTGCCCGTCGTGCTGCACGGCAGCAGCGGCTTCGTCTATTACGTCAGCATCACTGGCATCACCGGCACCCGCAGCGCCACAAGCGAGAGCCTGGCCGCCGCCCTGCCCCGGCTGCGCGCCGCGACTGGCTTGCCGATCGCGGTCGGCTTCGGCGTGCGGACCCCGGCGCAGGCGGCCGACGCCGTGCGCCATGCCGATGCGGCCGTCGTCGCCTCTGCCTTGATTGAGACCTTGGCCGCCAGCCTGGATGCGCATGGGCGCGCCGGGCCGGACACGGTGGCGCGCGTGCTGGACCAGGTGCGGGCGTTGGCGGACGGCGTTCGGCACGCCCGTGTGCCGGCGTGAACCCGTTGCCGCCTATGGGCCGTCATTGCGAGCCGCTTGCGGCGTGGCAATCCAGGGGCCGCTGGCGCCGAGGTTCGGTTATGGCGGCCCTTGGATTGCCGCGGCGCTGCGCGCCTCGCAATGACGGCTTGAAGGCCGGTATTCGGATCGCGGCGTGCCGGACGGCCGGCACCGGCATGCCGGTGCATCGCGCATGAGCTGGCTTGCCGAGTATGTCCGCCCGAAGATACGCACCTGGCTCGGCCGCCGGGACGTGCCGGACAACCTGTGGATCCAGTGCCCGAACTGCCAACAGATGCTGTTCAGCCGCGACTTGCAGCGCAACTTGAAGGTTTGTACCGCCTGCGGCTACCACATGCGCCCGACCGCGGCGGAGCGCCTGGCCTACACCTTCGACGGCTTCGACGCCGAGGACGGCAAGCCCGGCGCCCTGACGCGGATCGAGCTGCCCCGCGCCCCGGCCGACCCCCTGAAGTTCAAGGACAGCAAGCCCTACGCCGCCCGGCTGAAGGAGGCGCGGGACCGCACCGGCCTGGACGACGCCATCCTGGTCGCGCACGGCACCATCGGCGGCCACCGGGCCGTGGTCGCCGCCATGGCGTTCGACTTCATGGCCGGCAGCATGGGTGCGGCAGTGGGGGAGGCCATCGTGGCCGCGGCCCGCCTGTCAGTCTTGCAGCACGCCCCGCTGATCGTCTTCACAGCCAGCGGCGGCGCGCGGATGCAGGAAGGCGCGGTCAGCCTGATGCAGATGCCGCGCACCACAATCGCGGCGCGGATGGTGAAGGAGGCCGGGCTGCCCTTCATCACCGTGCTGACCGACCCCACCACCGGAGGCGTCACGGCCAGCTTCGCGATGCTCGGCGACGTGCAGATCGCCGAACCTGGCGCGCTGATCGGCTTTGCCGGCGCCCGGGTGATCGAGCAGACCGTGCGGGAGAAGCTGCCGGAGGGGTTCCAGCGCGCCGAGTACCTGCACGAGCGCGGCATCCTGGACATGATCGTCCGCCGGACCGAGATGCACGCGACGCTGGCCCGGCTGATCGGGCTGCTGATGCAGCCGGTGCCGGTGCCGGAAGCGGCCCCCGCACCCACCGAGGGCGCAGCGGCGGCGTGATCCCGGTTTGGGCGATCCAGCTTCGGTGCTGCCTGCTCCCTCTCCCTCCGGGGTCAAACCGTGAAACGGTTTACGGTCGGGGTGAAGGGGTCTTCGGGTGCCGTCGCCATACGTCTGCGGACAGAGCTCTCGACCAGCGGCGGTGGTGCTGCAAGGCTCTCTTTCCCGGAGGAAGAGGAAGTTGTCGGATACATCGGGCATGAGCCGCATCGAGCCGATCATCGAGCGGTTGCACGGGTTGTATCCCCGGCTGATAGACCTCGGCCTGGACCGGCTACAGCGGCTGCTGGCGCAACTGGGGCATCCGGAGGAGCGGTTGCCCCCGGTCATCCACGTGGCCGGCACCAACGGCAAGGGCAGTACCTGCGCCTTGGTCCGCGCCGTGGCGGAAGCGGCGGGCTGGCGCACGCACGTCTACACCTCGCCGCACCTAGTCTGGTTCAACGAGCGGTTCCGCATCGCCGGCCAGCTCGTGACCGACGACGCACTGGCGGCGGTGCTGGAGCGGATCGAGCGGGTGAACGCCGGCGCAGCCATCACGGTGTTCGAGGTCATCACCGCCGCGGCGCTCGTCCTGTTTGCGGAGGCCCCGGCCGAGCTGTGCATCCTGGAGGTCGGCCTGGGCGGGCGGGGGGACGCGACCAACGTGATCGCCTGCCCCGCCGCCTGCGCCATAACGTCCATCAGCATGGACCATGCGGAGATGCTGGGCACGACGCTGCCAGCGATTGCGGCGGAGAAGGCAGGCATCATGAAGCCCGGCGTCCCCGTCGTGAGCGGCGCACAGCCGCCGGAGGTGCTGGCGGTCCTGCAAGGGCGTGCTGATGCCATAGGGGCGCCGCTACTGGCCCGGGGGCGGGATTGGGACGTCGCGGCGCACGGCGCCGGGCTACGTTTTACGGACCAGGGTGGGACGGTGGACTTGCCGCTGCCCTCGTTGCCGGGCGCGCACCAGGTGGACAACGCGGGCATCGCCGCGGCGGCCCTGCGCGCCCGCGGACCGGTGCCGGCAGGCGCCTGGGCCGGGATGGCCCATGCCGCCTGGCCCGCCCGCTTGCAACGCCTGCACGGCCCGCTGTCGGCGCTGCTGCCAGAGGGGTGGGAATTGTGGCTGGACGGCGGCCACAACCTCGGCGCCGCCGAAGCGCTCGCCGCGCACCTGCACACCTGGCGGGACCGGCCGGCGCACCTGGTTGTCGGCATGAAGCAATCCAAGGACCCCGCGGGCTTCCTGCGGCCGCTGCTGCCCCTGGTGCAAACGGTTTGGGCGGTGCAGGAGCCGGACCAGCACCTTGCCATCCCGGTGCCGGGCATCATCGAGGCGAGCGGCGGCGTGGCCCGGCCCGGCCCCACAGTGGCGGACGCTCTGCGTAGCCTGGGCAGGCTGCGGCCGGCCTACCCAGCCCGGGTGCTGGTCTGCGGCAGCCTATATTTGGCAGGACCGGTCCTTAAAGGTGACGATTGGCTCCCTGCATAGCTGAAACCGCGGCGGAGGGGCTTGGCGGCGGGCAGAACGCCCCATCTCTTGCAGCTACCGCGGACTTGCCGCGCCTATCGCCTTCCCTGGAGCCATCAATGGACGGACAGGACCTGCCGCCGCCCAAGTTGCGCGCCACCCCGGCCGAAGCACGCCGCGTGCCGACCGATCCAGGCCGGGCCACGGCGCTGCTGATGGCGCACGGCACGATGGAGTTGCGGTGGTTCTCCCCTGGCGGGCACGACCCGCAGACGCCGCACGACCGGGACGAGCTGTATGTCATCGTCAGCGGCACCGGCACCTTCATGCGCGCCCAGGATAGCCGCGCGATGGAGGACGACACGAGCCTGCCGCTGGGCGGCGTGGACCGCGTGCCGTTCGGCCCTGGCGACGCCATCTTCGTGCCGGCCGGGACCGAGCATCGGTTCGAGGAGTTCAGCGACGATTTCGGTTGCTGGATCGTGTTCTATGGTCCCGAAGGCGGAGAGGGACATGCAGCTCACAATCTCGGACTTGAAGGCGGAGGACCGCCCGCGCTGGGCTGAGTTGTGGCGCGGCTACCTGGCGTTCTATGAGACGGTCCTGCCGGACGAGCAGTACGATGACACCTGGGCACGGTTGCTGCATGGCACCTCAATCCACGGCCTCGCGGCCCGGCGGAACGGGGCGATGGTCGGGATTACCCACTACCTATTCCATGCACACTGCTGGATCTCGTCGCCGGCTTGCTACTTGCAGGACTTGTTCGTGGACCCGGCGGCCCGTGGGACAGGGGCAGGCCGCGCCCTGATCGAGGGCGTCGCCGACCGCGCCCGCGCGCAGGCATGCGGGCGGATGTACTGGCGCACGCAGGCCGGCAATTCCACGGCAAGGCGATTGTACGACGCGGTTGCGCGGGACACCGGCTTCATCGTTTACGACTACAAGCTGGAATAACGCCGGCAGCCCCAGACTGCAGGCTATGCCGCGGTCCTACCGCTACAGCGGAGGTTGCCGAGGAGGCCTGCCCCGGCTGGCCGTCACCCGCTGCAACGATGGTGAAGCCCGGGGCGCCCGCCCGTGATGGTGTGGCCCATGCCGCGCGCCGCCCCTGTTTCAACATCCCGGTATCGCCGCCCCGGTATCGCCGCATTGCCGCGCTTGAGCATACAGCAGGGTTGATCGTGGACAGTGCCACGCTACCCTGACCTGAGGCAGGACAATGCGCGGATGCGGCCACAGCCGGTTCGCGTGCCAGGCCCATCCTGTGATAGCGTCAACCGCGTCATGTTCCGGAGCAGTTCACATGGCCAAGTATGAGACCGGCGTGCAGCTTCCCCCCGTTGCGGCCGTGCAGAAGCCCGGCCCCGACCGGTATGCAGTCCCGCCGGCCGTGGCAGCGGCGGTGCAAGGCAAGCTGCCCGGCGACGCCGCCGTAGAGGCAAGCTGGCAAGATGGCGCGAAGCTATCCGTCACGGTCGAGCCAGGGGCCGGCGAACCACAGGCGCAGATGCATTCCGCGCAGGCCGTCTTGCAGGAGATGGTAGGGCCGGACACGGTCGTGCCCCCGTTCCACCAAGTCTCCGACAGCGGCGCCAAGGGCGATTGAGCCACACAGGATGACCCTTGCGGCAATGACGGCACCGGCGGACGGCCCAGCGGCTGTCCCGGTGGACACAGGGACGGACGGGGCGGCCTGGGGCGTACGGTGGCTTGGGGACCGAACCGCCTTCGGCCTATGGGCGCCTTCCGTCGGCACGGCCGCCGTGCTGGGCGGCGACGGCGCGGCGCATCCGATGGCGCGGCTAGCGGACGGTTGGCATGCGGTGTCGCTGCCGGGCTTCCCGCCGGGCAGCCGATACAAGTTCCAGGTGGACGCGATCAGCGTGCCAGACCCGGCGTCCCGCTACCAGCCGGATGGTCCCGATGGCTTCAGCGAGGTCGTGGACCCCGGCGGATACGTCTGGAAGGACGGCAGCTGGCGCGGGCGGCCGTGGGCAGAGACCGTGCTGTATGAGTTGCACATCGGCACGTTCTCGCAAGAAGGGACGTTCCTGGGCGCCATCGCCCACCTGGAGCACTTGCAGGCGCTCGGCGTCACGATGATCGAGGTCATGCCGGTCGGCGCGTTCCCTGGACTCCGCAACTGGGGATACGACGGCGTGCTGCCCTGGGCGCCGGACGCGGACTACGGAACGCCCGACGACTTGCGGCGGCTGGTGGACGAGTGCCACTCCCGCGGCATCTCCGTCGTGATGGACGTCGTCTACAACCACTTCGGCCCGCAATCGAACACGTTGCACAGCTACCTGCCGGAGTTCTTCACCGACCGGCACCATACGCCGTGGGGGTCCGCCATCGCCTTCGACCGGCCGGGTTCGGCGTCGGTACGGGACTACTACGTTGCCAATGCGCTCTATTGGCTGACCGAGTTCCACATGGACGGGCTGCGCCTGGACGCGGTGCAGGCCATCCTGGACGACAGCCCCGAGCATATCCTGGACGAGATGACCCGCCGCATCCGCGCGGCGCTACCGGGCCGGACGGTCCACCTGACGCTGGAGAACGACAACAACGAGGCGCGCTGGCTGGAGCCGGCCCAGGGCGCGGATGCCATGAGGTATGAGGCGCAGTGGAACGACGACTTCCACCACGCGATGCGGGTCCTCGTCACCGGACGGCGTGACGGCTACTACCGCGACTATGCCGACGACCCGCTACGCCGGCTGGGCTGCGCGCTGGCCGAGGGATTTTCCTACCAAGGCGAAGAGTCGAAGCACCGGCCCGGCCTGGTCCGCGGCACCAAGTCCGGGCATCTGCCGGCGATGGCGTTCGTCAGCTTCATCCAGAACCACGATCAGGTCGGCAACACTCCGTTCGGCAAGCGCATCACCGCGCTGGCGCCGGCCGCGGCGGTGCGGCTGGGGACGGCCGTCATGCTGCTAGCCCCGGCGATCCCGATGCTGTTCATGGGCCAGGAATGGGGATCGGCGCGGCCGTTCGACTTCTTCTGCGACTTTCCCGAGCCGCTGGCCGGGCTGGTCCGCAACGGCCGGCGGGAGGAGTTCAGCCACCTGCCGGAGCTGCAAGACCCGGAGTTGCTGGCCAAGCTCGCCGATCCCGGTGCGGCGGCGACGCGCGATGCCTGTGTGCTGGACTGGGACGCAGTTGCATCGGAACCTCATGCCGGCTGGCTGGCGTTCCACCGGCAACTGCTGGAGGTGCGGCGGCGGGTGGTCGTGCCGGTGCTTGCCGGCATCGGCGGCGGTGCCGGCACGTTCCACGCAGCGCCGTCCGGCGACGGCACAGGGGTCGTCGAGGCACGCTGGGCTTTGCCGGACGGACGCCGGCTGGTGCTGACCGCGAACTTCGGTGATGCTCCGGCGGTTTGGACGGTGGCGGGCGAGCAAATGTTCCGGCTTGCCGCGGACGCTTCGGCGGATGGCCTGGCAGCGTGGGACTTGGTACTGGCGGTAGAGACGTCTTGAATTCTGTTCCCTCTCCCCGGAGGTAAGGGAGCGGGCGCGGGCTGGCCGTTACGGATGCAGGGGCAAGCGCTCTCGGCGCCCAGAGTACCTCTCGCCTTGACCGAGACCCGCTCACCCCGGCCGTAAACCGTTTCACGGTTTGACCCCGGAGGAAGAGGGGGAAGGCGGCCCGATTTGCGGTGCGGCCGTGGTAACGTCCAGAGTCGCCCGGTCGTCTCTCAGGCCCACGCCGGTCAGCTTGCGCCGGGTTGCCTCCCGCATCAGCCAGGTCAGAAGCTCGGCGGCGGCGGCGATGGGCAGGCCGTCTGCGTGGATGTTCGACACGCAGTTGCGCTCGGCGTCGCGGTGGCCCACGCCGGGGTGCCACGTCAGGTAGGCACCCAGGCTGTTGGCAGCGCTTAGGCCCGGACGCTCCCCGATCAGCACGACGCAGAGGCGCGCGCCCAGCCGTTCCGCCACGGTATCGCCAAGGGCGACGCGGGCCTGGGTTGCGATGACGGGCGGCGCCACGGCCCAACCCGGCAGCCGGGCGAGGCAGGCCTGATACATCGCCGCGCCGTGCTGCTGCATGGCGACCGGGGACAAGCCGTCGGCCAGCACGAACACCGCGTCCCATCCATCTGGCCGGCGCGCGGCGTCCAGCGCGTCGCGGCAGGCCGGGTCCAGCGCGCGGCCGAGGTCTGGGCGGCGCAGGTAGGCGGCGCGGTCCGGCGCGGCGCTGCGCACGGTGAGGCTTGTTTGCGGCTGCAGGGCTTGCTGCATCAATGCCACGTCCAATGGCGCATGGACCGCGTCACGCGCGCGGGCATGTGCAAGTTGGAAGTCCAGCAGCGCGTGCAGCGGCATCGCGTTGCCGACACGGCCCAGTCCGATACGTGCGCGCGTGGTGCCCCGCAGCGGCGCCCAGGGATCGCGGGGTGGGTCGCACACTGGGTCGTGCGGCGCTGCGTGCGGCTGGGCGGCATCGGGCGTTGCCGGACCGTGGGCGGCCGGGCCGGATGGCGTGGAACCGTGGGGTGTGGAGCCTGGCGCTGCGGGGCCAGGCACTGTTGAGTCGGGCACCGCTGGGCCGAACGCCTTGCGGCCGGGCGCCGCGGAACCGGACGCTGTAGAGGCGAGCGCTTTAGGGCCGGGCACTATGGGACCGGATGCTGTGGGATCGGGGGCCGCACGGTTAGCGGGTGCGGACCCTTCGGCCATGGGCGTGGAACGCGCCGGGAGCGGCTCAGCCGGCGGCATGGGCGTCCGGGAGGGCCAGCAGCCGGGCGGTGGTTGGAGCGGCGTTGCGCAGGCGGCCCCGGCGGTCGGTCATGTCCATCGCTTCCAGCCAGGCCTCGAACTCCGGGGCGGCGCGTACGCCCATTTGCTCCCGCAGGTAGAGCATGTCGTGGAAGGACGCGCTTTGGTAGTTGAGCATGACGTCATCGGCGCCGGGCACGGCGATTAGGAAGGTAACGCCGGCGACGGTCAGCAAGGTCATCAAGGTATCCATGTCGTCCTGGTCGGCCTCGGCATGGTTGGTGTAGCAGACGTCGCAGCCCATCGGCAGGCCGAGCAGCTTGCCGCAGAAATGGTCCTCCAGCCCGGCGCGGATGATCTGCTTGCCGTCGTATAAGTACTCCGGCCCGATGAAGCCGACGACGGTGTTGACCAGCAGCGGCTGGAAGGCGCGGGCAACGGCGTAGGCCCGGGCCTCGGCGGTCTGCTGGTCCATGCCGTGGTGGGCGTTGGCGGACAGGGCGGCGCCTTGGCCGGTCTCGAAGTACATCACGTTCTGGCCGGCGGTGCCGCGGTTAAGCGACAGGGCGGCGTCTTGGGCCTCCCGCAGGATGGAGAGGTTGACGCCAAAGCCGGCGTTGGCCGCCTCGGTCCCGGCGATGGACTGGAACACCAGGTCCACCGGGGCACCGCGGGCCATGACCTCGATGGCGTTGGTCACATGGGTCAATACGCAGGTCTGCACGGGGATGCCGTGGCGCTGGCGCAGGCCGTCCAGCATGTCGAGGATGGCGATGCAATTGGATACGTTGTCGGTGGCCGGGTTGACGCCAATCACCGCGTCGCCCACGCCCATCAGCAGCCCGTCGAGGGTGGAGGCCGCGATGCCGCGCAGATCGTCCGTGGGGTGGTTCGGCTGCAGCCGGCTGCTTAGGCGGCCGGGCAGGCCCAGCGTGGTGCGGAAGGCCGTCGTGACGCGGCAGCGGCTGGCGACGGCAATCAAGTCCTGGTTCCGCATCAGCTTGCAGGCGGCGGCGGCCATCTCCGGCGTGATGCCCGGGGCGGCGGCGGTCAGGGCCTCGGGCGTGGCGTCGTAGGACAGCAGCCAGTCGCGGAAGCCGCCGACGGTCAGGTGCGACAGGGGTGCGAAGGCGGCGGGGTCGTGGGTGTCCAGGATCAGGCGGGAGACCTCATCGGTCTCGGGCGGGACCAATGGCTGGTCGAGGAAGGTGCGGAGGGGTAGATCGGCCAGGACGGAGCGGGCGGCGACGCGCTGGGCGTCGCTGGCGGCGGCGAGGCCGGCTAGCTCGTCGCCGGACCTGGCGTGCGATGCACAGGCCAGCACGGCGCGGAGATCGGCGAAGCGGTGGCGCTCACCATGGAAGTCGCTGGCGTAGCCGGGCATAGGCCTCCTGATCTGCTCCCTCTCCCTCCGGGAGAGGGTTGGGGTGAGGGAACGGCCACGCGAACCCTACCTTGCCGATTGTAGGCTAGGCGGTGCCGATCCTGGAAAGGCGAGCGCTGCTTGGCTTCCCTCACCCCGGCCCTCTCCCGGGGGGAGAGGGAGAAGCGTTACCCTACAAGTGGCTGGCGACCCACTGCTTCAGCTCGCTCTTGGGGGCGCCGCCGACCTTGGTGGCCATGGGCTTGCCATCCTTGAACAGGATCATGGTCGGGATGCCGCGGACGCCGTAGGTGGTGGGGGCCATCGGGTTATCATCAATGTTGACCTTGGCGACGGTCAGGCGGCCCTTGTTCTCCAAGGCAATCTCCTCCAGCGCCGGGGCGATGGCGCGGCAGGGGCCGCACCACTCGGCCCAGAAGTCCACTAGCACCGGCTCCTTGCTGTTCAGCACCTGGGACTGGAACTCGTCATCGCTGACGGCAACGGTGTTCGCGCTCAAGGTATTCTCCTGCATTGGACGGATGGGACGTGGGGGCCAGGATGGGGCGGATCAAGCGGGGGCGAGTTGAGGCAGGTGGCGGTCAGGGCGGGACGGGTCACAGCGGGGCATGGTTGTCCAGCAGGGCATCCGGCAGCATGACGGCCGTCGCGCCCTGCGTCCAGACCAGGGCGCAGCGGACGGGGCGGTCCGGGAAGACGCCACGCAGCACGGCGCGATAGGCGGCGACCTGGCGCAGGTAGCGCACGGGCGTCGCGGTGGGGTCCGCCGGGGCGTCGCGCCCGGTCTTATAGTCGGCCAGCCACACGGCGTCCGGCAGCACCGCCAGCCGGTCCACGATGCCGGTGACGACGGTGCCCCCAACCAGCCCGGCCACCGGCTGCTCCGCCCGGCTGCCCGGGCCGAACAGCGGCGCCAGCCCGGGATGCCGCAGCACGCCCATGACCTGCGCCGCAAGCGCCGACACGTCCGCCCAGGGCAGGGCGAAGCCGGGGCGGCCCAGGTGCTCCAGCGCCGCCGCCTCCTGCGCGTCCGCCGGCAGGTCCGGCAGGTGCTGCAACAGGGCATGGACCAGGTTGCCGCGCAGGAAGCGCTGCCCGGCGTCGTCCCAGGCCTGCAATGGGGAGGCCGCGCGAGGCACTGGGCCAAACGAGGCACCATCGGGGCGGCTGGGGGCTAGGGGCGTGGGTAGCGGCGGCTCGGGTGGCGTAGGCGCGGGGCGCCAATCGCCGGGTCGCCCAGCCCAGCGCGGCAGCGGGTCCGGCGCGAGCAGGGCCGCTGGGGACAGCGGAAGAACGTGGGCCGTCTGCGGCGAGGACTGGACCAGGCGCTGCCCCTCCCACGCGCCGGGGACGGCGGCGAAGGGTTCGGCGGTGGCGCCGATGGCCTGGAAGCCGCGCTCGGCCATGCGGTACCAGCTATCCTCGGGGACGCCGCGCTTGGTGTGCCAGCCGCAGACGAGCAGGCGGTCTTCCGCGCGGGTCAGGGCAACGTACAGCAGGCGGTTGTACTCGCGCAGGCGGCGGTCGCGTTCGGCGGCCTGGGCCTGCTGCACGGCGTTGCAGCGCAGCTCCTTGCGGGGGGACCACAGGGGCAGGTCGGCGCCGGTCGGGGCGTCATGGACCCAGTGGAAGGCGTCGTCGTCCGGCGGCAGGGCGGTGGTGTCAGGCAGGATCACCAAGGGGGCTTGCAGGCCCTTGGCACCGTGGACGGTCATGACGCGGACGGCGCCGCCGGCACCCTCGGCCTCCCGCTTCACCTCCGCGCCGGAGCGGCGCATCCAGTGGACGAAGCCTTGCAGCGCCGGGGCATGGGTGGCGGTGTAGGCCAGGGCGGCGGAGAGCAACTCGTCCAGCGGCTCCGCGGCCTCCGCGCCCAGCCGGGCGAGCAGGCGGGCGCGGCCGCCGAGCGGTCCCAGGGCCTCCGACAACAAGGCGTGCGGCGTCACGTGGTCGGCGCGGGATTGCAGGGTGGACAGGAAGGTCCAGGCCTGGCGCCACACCTCGCGCTCCCCGGCGCGGTCCCGCAGGGCGTCCCAGAGGGTGCCGGGCCGGTCCATGGCCAGGCGCATCAGGCTGTCGTCGGTCAGGCCGCCGAGCGGGCTGGTCAGCACGCAGGCGACGGCCAGGTCGTCTTCCGGCAGCAGCACGGTGTCGCAGGCGGAGAGCATGTCCTGGACGGCCGCCTGTTCCGTCAGCACCAATCGGTCCAGCCCGGCGACTGCGACGCCGCGGGCCTTCAAGGCGCGGACCAGCGCGCGGGCGAAGGCGTCGCGGCGGCGGACCAGCACCAGCACGTCCCCGGCGTGCAACGGGCGGCCACGGCTTTGCAGCAGCACGCCATCCCGCAGCTCGGCATCTATGTAGCGGGCCAGGGCATCGGCCAGGCGCTGGGGGGCGGAGACGAGGCCCATATTGCGCTCGGGCACCGTCCAGGGGGCCGATGCTTCCTCCTCCGGCAAGGGCGTCAGCGGCCACAATTCGACCTGGCCGGCGAACCCGGCGCGGTCGGCGTAGTGCTGCAGCGCGCCGTCCTCCGCCACGCCGCGTGCGGCCACGGGGTCGGCGAAGACGGCGTCCACCAGGTCCAGCACCGGCTTGGTTGAGCGGAAGGACACGTCCAGCGTGACATCCCGCCACTCCTGCGACGAGCCGCCGACGCGGGCGGCCATGCGGTCGTGGCTGCGGCCGAACTCCTCGGGGTCGGCGCCTTGGAAGGAGTAGATGCTTTGCTTGGGGTCGCCGACGGCGAAGAAGGTGCGGGCCGGGGCGCCTTGGCCGGCGACTTGCTCGGCGCGTGCGCCCTGGCCGGCGAAGAACTCCTCGGTCAGGCGGTGGGCGATCTGCCACTGCTCTGGCGCGGTGTCCTGCACCTCGTCGAGCAACAGGTGGTCTATGCCGCCGTCGAGCTTGTAGAGAACCCAGGCCGCGCCGGGGTTGATGAGGAGTTGGGAGGTGCGGCCGATCAGGTCGCCGTAGTCCAGGAAGCCCATGTCCTGCTTGCGCCCGGCGTAGGCGTGCAGGACGGGCTTGGCCAGGTGCAGCAGGGCGATGGAGGCTTGGGCGACGCGGAGGGAGCGGCGGCTGTCCTCGATGGCCAGGATGCGCGCCTGCTCGGCGCCGAGCGCGTTGGGGATGGAGGGGTGTTTCTCGGCCAGCTTCTTGGCGGCGAACACGCTGACCGCGCGGGGCGCGCCGTCGGCTTTCAGGAGTTCGGCCAGCCATTCCGCCCAGTGCTCCTGGCGCAAGGCGGCGTCGAGGCCCAGCCAGCCCAGCATACGCGCTGCCTTTTCCTTGACGGCCGGCGTGCCTTCTTCGTGTGCGCGGACCAGGGCGGCGCGGACGGCGGGTTCGGCGGACCAGGATACGGCGGCAGCGAGGATCGCATCGTCGGTGGCGGCCCCTGCCCCGGCGGCGCGGCGCATGGCGGCATCCAGGCGCGGTTCGGCCAGGTCTAGCGCGGGGGCGAGGCGGGCGCGCTGGCTCTCCAGGATGCTGACCAGGGTGGCGAAGCGTTCGGCGTTGGCCAGGCCGGCGAGGTCCCGCAGTTCGTCCGGGGGGGTGTGGGCCAGGACGCCTTCGCGGGCCTGGTCCATGGCTTGCCGGGCGTCGGTATCCTCGACCAGCTTGAAGTGCGGGGAGATCGCGGCCTCGATCGGGAAGCGGCGGAGCAGGGATTGGCAGAAGGCGTGGATGGTGCCGATCCTCATGCCGCCGGGCAGGTCGAGGATGGTGGCGAACAGCTCCCGCGCCTTGGATAGCGCCGCGGGCGTGGCGTCCACGCGGAGGTCTTGCAGGTCCAGTTCCAGCGCGTCGTCGTCCAGCGTGACCCAGCGCCCGAGGCGCGCTTGCAGGCGGAGCGACATCTCGGCGGCGGCGGCCTTGGTGAAGGTCAGGCACTGGATGCGGGACGGGTCGGCGCCGGTAAGCATCAGGCGCAGCATCCGGTCGGTCAGCAGCTTGGTCTTGCCCGACCCGGCGCTGGCGCTGACAAAGGCGGAGACGGTGGGGTCGGAGGCTTGAAGCTGCTCCTGCTCGGCACGGGCGCGGGCGGTGGTGGGGAGGGTGATGACGTTCATGGGGGTGTTTGCCCGAATTTGGGTATTGGCTGCCTGCTCGCTCTCCCTCCGGGAGAGGGTCGAGGTGAGTGAAAGGCCGCGCAGGGCAATGCTGAACGGTCGAGAGCGCTTGCATCGCCACGGTTGGCGCGTGCGGCCTCCCTCACCCTAACCGTAAACCGTTTCACGGTTTGACCCCGGAGGAAGGGGAACTCGCGCAGCCCTTCATCCGCCCTCCTCCACCGCGGCCCATTCCAGGACGCGGGCCAGTTGCACGTAATCCGAGAACCGGGGGGCGTCGCCGGGATGGGGCTGGGACAGGTAGGCGCGGTTGGGGTCGTCGAAGGCGGCGACGAGGGCGCATAGCTTCCGTTCGGCTTCCCCGGCCTGCGCCGCGGTTTCGGTGGGGTCGGCCTTGAAGAGCCTGTGTTCCTCGCCGGGCACGTAGCCGCCGGTCAGGTGCCAGTAGGTCAGCTCCGCCGTGTCGCCTTGCAGGTCGGCGCCGAACACTCCGGCGGCGGCCATCGCGGCCTCCAGCGGCAGTTGCGGGCTGAGGCCGTCCTGCACCTGTGCCGAGTTCGGCACCACGCCAGTCTTGTAGTCTAGGATGGACAGGGTGCCGTCCGGGTTGCGCTCGATCCGGTCGGCACGCCCCCGCAACTGGAAGGGACGGCCGACGCCGGGCAGCGTCCATTCGCCCGACACCTCCCAGCGCACGACAGGCTTCGGGCCGGCGAGGCGGCGCAGGCGCTCCTGCTCGGCCACCCAGTCGGCGATGCGGGCCAGGCGCGGGCGCCACCAGGCGGCCAAGGCGGGGCGCAGCCCGGCGGTGTCCAGGGCGGCGGCCATCTCCTGTTGCAGCAGGGCGGCGGCGTCGCGGGGATAGCGCGTGCCCAGCCGGGCCAGGAAGGCGGCGATGGCGGCGTGGACGATGCTGCCGTAGTCCGCGGCGTCGGCCGATTGCTCCAGCGGGTCCAGGGCGCGCAGGCGCAGGATGTGGCGGGCGTAGATGGCGTAGGGGTCGCGCAGCCAGGTCTCGATTTCAGTGACGCGCAGGCGGCGGGGCCGGGCTTCGACCGGGGGGCGGGGGCGGGGCGGCGGGGCCGGGCGCGGGTCGCCGGCGGGCTGGTCGAGCAGGCGTGCCCAGGACACGGCGGGGTGGGCCGGCAGGGTCGCGTCCTGACCGCGGAGGAAGGCTTGCAGCCGGACCAGCCAGCGCGCGGGCACGGCGGGCGCGCCGTCGCGGCGGCGGGGGCAGGACAGCACCACGGACGGCGCGGCGCAGGCCAACATGGCGAAGTCGTGCGCCATCTGGCCGACGCGCTCCTCCGGTGAGGGCAGCCCGGCGGCGGTGCGCATCGGGCGGCTCATCCAGGGGCCGGGGTCGGTGGCGGGGGGCCAGACGCCCTCGGCCAGGCTGCCCAGCACGATCAGGTCGGCAGATTGCAGCCGGGCTTCGAGCAGGCCGAGGATGGAGACGCGCGGATGCTCCGCCCCGTCCCGCCCGCGCAAGGCCCGGCGGCTGCGGACGACCGCGCCTTCCATGGAAGCATCCAGCAAACCCGGCAGCGTCGCCACGGGCTGCGCCGGCAGGACCGGCAGGGCGGCGGCTAAGGCGGGCAGGTGGAGGGCTAGGGCCTCGCCTTCCTCCCGGGACCACAGGCGGGCGGCGCCGTCGTCCTCGTCGGTGCGGGCCAGGGCCTCGGCGCACTCGATCAGGGCGGTCAGGGCGTCCGCCGGGGTGGCGTCGGTGCGGGCGGCGATGCGGAGGATCGGTTGCAGGGCGGTGTCCAGGCGGTCCACCAAGTCGTCCACTGCCGCGGCCGTGGTGCGCCGGGCCAGGGCGGCGCGGAGGCCACCCAGGCCGGGCGCGGGGGCCGGGCCGCGCAGCACGCGCAACTCCAGCGCGCGGGCGGCACCGCGGCAGGCGGCGGGCGGCAGGCCCAGCGCGGCAAGGGGGTGCTTCAGCAGCGAGAGCAGCGCGACGGGCGCCAGGCCGTCCGCCACGGTGCGGGCCAGCAGGCGGAGGAAAGCGCCGGGCGGGGTATCGGCCAGCGGCTCCCCGGCGCTGTCATCCACCACGACGCCGTAGCGTCCCAACTCCGCGGCGACGCGCCCCGCCAATTGCCGGTCGGGCGTGACCAGGGCGGCGCGGGCATGAGGCTGTTGCAATGCGCCGCGCAAGGCCAGGGCAATGGCGACGGCTTCCTCCTGCTGGTCTGCGGCTTCCAGACGGGTCAGGCCGCCGATCTCGGGCGTGCAGGGCATGCGCCAGTCGCCCAGGGCGCGGGCAGGCAGAAGGGACTGCCACAGCGCCGTGCAGCGGCCGGGCGGGACGGGTCCGGCCCCGCTTTCCCCATTTTGCGCGGGCCAGTCCTGGACGTCGCCGCGGGTAGCGCCGAGGCCGGCCAGCAAGCGGCGCATCCCGGCCTGGGGGTGGCCCTCCTCCAGGGCGTCCCAGTTGTCGTCGGACATCTGCAGGTCCAGGCCGGGCAGGATGACGGCGCCGTCCGGCAGGCGGGCGACAACGGCCATGAGGGCGGCCACAGACTTGATGCCGCCCGTGGTGCCGGCGACCACGACGGGATGGACCGGCGGTGCTGCGGCCCAGGCGTCGCGCTGGGCGTCCAGCAGCTTCACGCCACGCTCGGCGGCGTCCATCAGGCCCTGGTCCCACAGCCAGTCCGGCCACGCCCGGGTGACGATTTGCAGGAAACGGATGGTGCGGCCCCAGTGCTCGGCATAGCCGGCCTCGGCGGCGGCGGGGAGGATTTCGGTCAGGTCCACTTCGGCGCGGTGGGCCTCGTCGAGCAGGGTGGCGAGTTCGGCGGCGAGCGGCCAGGCGCGGTCGGCGGTCATGGTGTTGCTTAGGGGGCCGCCGGTGCGACCGCCGACCTGGTCGCCGGCGGCCATCACGAGCCGGGTCAGGACGGCGAGGCGGCGGAGCGGGTCCACGGCGGGCGGCAGGTCGAGTGCGCCGGCGAGGGCCAGGGGCGCCTCGTCCAGCGCACCGAGGGCGGCGATGCGGGGCAGCAGCAGGGGTGCGCCGTTGGTCTGGCGCAGGAAGGCGTCGGACAGGGCGCGGGCGGCGCGGCGGGTGGGCAGGAGAATCAGGCCGTCGGCGATGCGGAGGGGATCGGGGCCGCGGCCGCCGAGCCACCATTGGGCCAGGGCGTCCAGGAAGGGGACGTGCGGGGGGATGGTGTGGAGGTTCATGGGCGGTGGCTTGCGATGGCGTGGGCCGTGCTGCGGGTGCGGGCGTCGTTGCGGGGCATGGTGCGGCGCGGCAGGCCTGGAGCCTTGCGGACCCGATGTTTGTCCTGGCGGCCCCTGGATTGCCACGCCGCAGACGGCTCGCAATGACGATGGACTTGGGTTGCGGACTGCCGCGCCGCACGCCGATTGCGATAACGATGCGTGGGGGTCACGGCAGCACTTGGATGCCACGCCGCGGGCGGCTCGCAATGACGGCGGTTCGGGGTCAACGGAGTGCCTCCAGGCGGTCCGGCCAGCCGGTTAGCACGGCTTGGCGGGCATCGCCTTCGGCATGGGACAGTTCCACGGTCAAGGCGTCTTCCGGGCGCAGGGCACCCAGGCGGTCCGGCCACTCCACGATCACCACACCCTCCCGCGCGTCGTCCCAACCAAGTTCTACCACGGCGGCCGGGCCGTTCAGGCGCCAGAGGTCAAAATGATGCACAGGGCCGATAGGGGCGTCGTAGGTTTGCACGAGGGTGTAGCTGGGGCTGGGAACGTCCAGCGCCGGGTTGTGCAGGAGGACGCGCAACAGGGCGCGGGCCAAGGCGGACTTGCCGGCGCCAAGGGGACCTTGCAGGAGGACGGCATCGCCCGGGCGGAGGTGGGCGGCGATGCGGGTGGCGAGGGCTTCGGTGGCGGGGAGGTCGGAAAGGTGGAGGGTGAGCGGCACGGCATCACAGTGGCCTGAGACCGGCAACCTGCCTACCCTCTCCGCTGTTGCGATATGGGACTGAGCAGCCGGAAAGACTGCTCACACGGTCCTGGAGGTGTAGGAGAGATCTCTTGAGGACTGCCGTGCCCTGCCCGTCCTACGGAGACAGAAGTTACACATCACCCATCCGCTTGATCCCGCCCGATCCGGTGCTACCTACCCCACCATGAACACCCTGATCGAGACCGACGTGGCCATCATCGGCGCAGGGCCAGTCGGCCTGTTCGCTGCATTCGAGTGCGGGATGCTGAAGCTCCGCTCGACGCTGATAGACGCACTGGGGGAGGTCGGCGGGCAATGTACGGCGCTGTATCCGGAGAAGCCGATCTACGACATCCCGGCACACCCCGGCATCCCCGCCGGCCAGCTTATCGAGAACCTGGAGCGGCAGATCGCGCCCTTCGACGTGCCGCGGCTGCTCGGGCGGCGGGTGGACGCGCTGCACGGGCACGCCGGGGCGTTCAGCTTGCATACCGACAAGGGGGACGAGATCCGCTGCAAGGCGGTCGTGGTCGCGGCCGGGGCCGGCGCGTTCGGCCCGAACCGGCCGCCGCTGGCCGGGCTGGAGGCGTACGAGGCCACCGGCGCCGTGCGCTACGCCTGCAAGCGGCGGGAGGACTACCGGGACAAGCATGTCGTGATCGCGGGCGGCGGCGACTCCGCCGTGGACTGGGCGCTGTCGCTGAAGGACGTGGCGGCCAAGGTCTATGTCATCCACCGCCGCCCCAAGTTCCGTGCGGCACCGGAGACCACCGCGCAACTGGACGCCGCCGCCGCCCGGGGCGAAGTGGAGATGGTCATCCCCTACCAGCTCCATGCCCTGCACGGCGCCAACGGCGTGCTGGAGTCGGTGGAGGTCAGCACCATCGCCGGGGACGGGACCCGGCACCTGCCGGCGACGCACCTGCTGCCGTTCTTTGGACTCAGCATGGACCTTGGGCCGATCGCCGCCTGGGGCCTGGACAGCGCCAATAGCCACATCCGCGTGACGGCTGCGACGTGCGAGACCAGCACGCCGGGCGTGTTTGCCATCGGCGACGTGGCCACCTACCCCGGCAAGCTCAAGCTGATCCTGCAGGGGTTCAGCGAGGGTGCCATGGCGGCGCACGCCATCCATCCGCTCGTCCACCCCGACACGGCGCTGCACTTCGAGTATTCGACCACCAAGGGCGTGCCGGCAGGTGGTGTCACGGCGGGGGGCGTGCCAGCGGCGTAAAGCCCTGCTACAGGCGCGGCAACCAACACGAGGGCCTTGCATGTCGCGCCTGCTGAAGGTCGCGGTCCAGATGGACCCGATGGACACCGTTAACATCAACGGCGACAGCACCTTTGCCCTAATGCTGGAAGCGCAGCGGCGCGGCCACGCCATGTGGCACTACGAAGTGCGGAACATGAGCTTGCAGGAGGGCACGGCCCAGCCGGATGGCCCCCGCATGGAGCGCCTGCTGGCCCGCGCCCGGCCGGTCCACGTGCAGCGCGTGGCGGGGAACCACTACCGGTTCGACGAGGCCGTGACGCTCGACCTGGGCACGATGGACACCGTGCTGATGCGGCAGGATCCGCCGTTCGACATGGCCTACATAACCGCCACCCACATGCTGGAGCACATCCACCCCCGCACGCTGGTCGTCAACGACCCCAAGTGGGTGCGGGACAGCCCGGAGAAGCTGCTGGTGACGCACTTCCCCGACCTGATGCCGCCGACGCTGATCACTTGGGACCCGGACGCGATACGCGCCTTCCGCGCCCAGCACCGCGACATCATCGTGAAGCCCTTGTTCGGCAACGGCGGCGCCGGGGTGTTCCGCATCCGGGAGGATGACGAGAACCTGGCGAGCCTGCTGGAGATGCACTTCGCCCGGTCCCGCGAGCCGTTGATGATCCAGCGCTACGAG
>Ga0123338_10001169_pt1 | contig 25552 bp, 18 predicted proteins | sample grotaG_FD_89793 | JGI IMG/M metagenome (GOLD analysis project Ga0123338, IMG submission 89793) | Glacier valley bacterial and archeal communities from Borup Fiord, Nunavut, Canada, to study Microbial Dark Matter (Phase II) -... | ecosystem: Environmental > Aquatic > Freshwater > Ice > Glacier ...
CACTAAATATTTTTTTATTAACATCTTTCGAATATTGTGTAGCTAATTTTTTATAAATACCCTCCCTGCTTTCTCCTTCTAAATTATAATTATAAGAAATAATAGATGAGGTATCGTTTATAAAAAAACTATACTCATAGTCCTTATTTAAGGATATTCCATCAATTAGCTTATCCTTATTAAGTTCCATGATTAATGTACCAAACTTTTTATACTTTGTTGTTGTATATAAATTACGAATAATATAAATCCTACCATTCAATACTTCAATATGAGCATCAGAATTATCCTGGGCTGATATATAGTGAGCTACATTTTCCACGTCATCTTTAAAAGTCTGGATATAACTGCTATCCTTAATTGATTTATAATAAAGCTGGGATGGATTCTCCGTCAAATAAAATGCAGTCATAACAAAACGATTTTCAACATAAAGCTTGCTATTAAGGTTGCCGATAATCTGCCGATACAATTCTGCTTTATTTATCTTTTCTGCTTTGTAATTTTTCCAGGCTCTTTCAATAATCAGTTCATATGAAGTACTTTTTGAAATATCTACTGCTTCATCGATTCTTCGAATGTTGAAATATGTAAAATTTTTAATTCCATCCTCCATAAATCTATTTGTTTTTTCAATAATGTCATTCCGAAAAGTTATGATTACAAATAGACAGATCATCATAACAGGTATGATCCAAATAATCACAACCAATAACAGCAATCGCCTTCTTAAAGAAACTTTCTTATTTACGTCATTCATTATATCTTTGGCTGTTGCAGTATCATCATTTAGTATTTCCAAGTCATCTATTAGATATTTTTCTTTCATTGAAATCCACCTCAAATAATTCTATCTAGTTCCAAATGGTAATAACGAAAACGGGTTATCCCTTAAGGGATAACCCACAATAAGTCAATATTTATTTTACCACATTTATTCCTTATATTCCATATTTATTAAGAAATAGAAGTAAGTGTGAAAGATTTTTCAAATCATTCACTCGAAAAGTTTGTGCCTGCGTAATCCTCGGCGCAAACTTAATACGCGCAAAAGGCATGCGCAGGAATGAGGTTAATTATGAAGTAATTAACTTACATAATATCTAGAAATGTTTCATAGATGTCGCAAACCTGCTTTGCTTCTTCGATCTTTGGCATTTCACAAAATATACGAAGTAAAGGTTCGGTACCTGAGAAGCGAATGATAATCCAACCACCGTTTTTAAAATAAATCTTGCACCCATCCAGATAAGAGATTTTTTCAATTTCAAAAGGCAAATCCGGTATTAGTTTATCTAACATAGTTTTCTGGAAAATTTCATTTTTCTTTTCTATATCAAAGCGATAATCTTTTTCTTCCATATAAAAACGGCCAAATTCCTGTTCTATATCCATGACGATTTGAGAAAGCTTTTTACCGACAACAGCAATCATCTCCACCAAAAGGACTGCTGCATAAACACCATCTTTCCCTTTGATGTGACCACGCACGGTTAGTCCTCCGGAGGATTCACCACCAATGACAGCATCTGTTTCATTCATTTTAGCTGAGATATGTTTAAAACCTACGGGAACCTCGTAACATTTTTCTCCAAAACTTTCCGCTACCTTATCCAGTAAATGAGTAGTTGCAATATTTCTTACAGCAGCGCCATGCCATCCCTTATACCTTACAAGATAATAATAAAGTAATACCAGGATATCATTCGGATGAAGGAATTTGCCGGTATCATCAATTACACCGATTCGGTCAGCATCTCCATCGGTTGCTATTCCAATATCGTTATTATGGTCAATTACATAATTCTGTAGGCTTCTTAAGGTTATAGCGGATGGAGATGGAAGCTTCCCACCAAATAAGGTATCATGTCTGTCATGAATAATTGCTACCTCACATCTTGCCGTCAGCAAAATAGTTTTTAGTGAGGTTTCACTAACACCATACATTGGATCGAGAGCAATCCTTAATCCACAGTCTCTAATAGCCTGCATATTAATTGCGTTAATTATATTATCAATGTATTCATTGATCGGATTTATTTCAAAAATAAGTCCTTCCGCTACCGCTTTATCATAATCAATACTGATTATTTCATTGTCCTGAACATCAGATATATAATTTTCGATTTCCTGTGTCTGGAATTCGTCTGCATCTCGGCCGCCAGCCGTAAATACTTTTATTCCGTTATATATTGCAGGATTATGACTTGCTGTAATCATGATTCCATAAGGCATATCGTGTTTCATGACGTAATACATGATTAAGGGTGTTGGTGAGGAACGGTTGATCAAGAAAGCTTTAATATCCTCGGCCGCGAATACTTCTCCAGCCCATTTCATTGACTCTTTTGATAAAAAGCGTCGGTCATACCCGAGCACAATGCCCTTCTCTGTGGCACCTTCATCTTTCATTTTTACAGCTAAGCCTTTCGCCAATTTTTGTATATTGGCTTTGGTAAATTCTTCGCCGATAATTGCTCTCCATCCACCAGTACCAAACTTTATCATTATATTTACCTCCATTTACTTGCTCTAGCACTTAGAATATAAGAACGAATTTCAAATGGAATTCATTCTTATATTCCTATTGGCTCGCATGCTTTTTGCGAGACTATTGGCCCGCATGCTTTTTGCGAGACTATTGGCCCGCATGTTTTTTGCGAGACTATTTGCTCGCACATTTTTGCGAGACTATTGCCACATATTTTTGCGAGACTATTTGCCCATGATAATCAATATCTCATTTTCACTGCCTTCAGGCTGTACCTTAACTTTATCAACGATATTTCCATTCAGTTTAATTGATTTAACCCCTTTCATGATTCCTTCCGGGTTTTGAACAGTAATATTATAAACTGCTCCCCTCCACTCACGACGAACCATAAACTTTGGCCAATCGGATGGAATACAAGGATCAACTAGCAAATAGTCAAACTCTGGACGGATTCCAAGGATATAGCGTGTGGCTGAAAAATAAGCCCATCCACCGGTACCTGTCATAAACGGATGTCTTGCTCGGCCAAATGCGGTATGATCTCTTCCCATAATAAACTGGCAATAAGAATAGGGCTCTGCCTCACGAATCTCAATCATATCATTTTGGTTATAAGGGCTAAGAGCATCATAATATTTCATTGCACGGTCACCACGTCCAAGAATACATTCTGCAGCCCAAGCCCAAGGGTTAGGATGACTAAAGATTGCTCCATTTTCCTTCAGTCCCGGATATACTCTGGTAATAAAACCGATATCTTCATCGGGAACCGTATAGGAGGGTCCGTTAAGCATAATTCCATAAGGAGTAGATAAATATTTGTCTACGGAATCCATTGCCTTTTTTCCTTGTGTATTTGATGAAACTCCGGAAAGAACTGCCCAGGCATTCGATTCCAGATGAATCTTACCTTCTGCATCTTCGCTTGTTCCAATTTTTTTACCGTTCTTTGTAATGCCTCTGATATACCAATCCTTATCCCATAATTCCTTATCACAGACTTCCTTAACTCTTTCTTTCATTTGAGTATATTTTGCCACGTCACCTGTCTTGCCCGTGAACTTTGCAACCTCCAAGAAGTTTTCCAGTGCCCAATAATGTAAGAAGGATACTAAGGCACTTTCACCACCGCCTAGATTCAGGCAATCATTCCAATCTGCTCTAAGGCCTTTACATATTCCGGTTTTACCAACCTGCGCATTCGAAAAGTCAAGGATTTTGGTCATATGCTCATAGACTGATCCACTTCCTCCATCTGCATAAGTTATTTCTTCATTCAGGAAGTCGAATTCTCCTGTTTCTTTTACATATTCTACAATTGAGCTGACTAGCCATAGTGCATCATCAGAACAAGCATCCTCAATACCGTGTATTAAATTGTTTTTATTTGGTGTAGGCACTACCGTTGGAGATTTAAAGGGCTTTGAATTATTATCTGGTTCAAACCATTCAGGTTGGAATAAATGTAATCCATATCCATCTGATACCAATGCTCGAAGTAGCTCTACGATACGCTGGCGACATTTTGCAGGATTAGAATGTGGAACTGTCATTGCATCCTGTGCCGTATCCCGATATCCTAAACCGGTTCTTCCACCCACCTCAATAAAGGAAGCAAATCTTGAAAACATTACATTAATCTCCGCTTGGTACAAAGTCCAAGTATTGATTAACGTATTCATTCCTTCATTCGGTGTACTAATCTGTAATTTATCAATTTTAGTTTTCCAATAATTTTTAAGTTGTAATAGAGAATCATCTACAACGGCAAGATCAGAATATTTTTCACGAATCACTTCTCCTGCTGCTCTATTGCCTTCCCCCAGCATAAAGACTAATCTCAATTCTTCTCCGGGTTGTATCACTACTTTCTTATGTAAGGAACCGCAATGGTTGTTTCCTTTTTCGAAGCTACCACCACAAACTCCATTTTCTACTGCAATCGGATTTGTTTCGGTACGGTAAAGACCGATGAATTTATCTCTTAAGCAATCAAAGCTGTCCGGTTCCATATTTGATGTAAAATACTGATAACCAAATTGTTCATAAAATAGATCATGCTCAATAATCCCATTATCATAGGAGGATCCTGCAGCATAATTACTCATTTGAAAATTACGGTTGTCCATGTCGATATGGTGATAGGAAAACTCACAGTAGGAAAATACACTTAATTTTCTCGGAGAATTACCGGTATTATTCAATTTAACATCCCATAATTCAACCGGATCATCAATAGGTATAAATAAGGTCTGCTCTGCTTTAATATCATGGTATTCACATAGGTATTTTGTATAGGATAAACCATGTCTGCACTCATACTTTGCTTCATTTAATGGTTTCCCAACCGGTTGCCATGAAATACTCCAATAATCACCTGTTTCATCATCTCTGATATATACATAATGTCCCGGACGGTCCATTGGAATGCTGTTGGCACGGAAGCGGGTAATTCTGTGAAATTCCGGAGACTTATAAAATAAATAACCTCCTGCGGTATGATTGACAACCGCACACATATCCTTAACTCCTAAATAATTAGTCCAGGATGTAGGCAAATCAACCTTCTCAATTACGTATTCTCTTTTATTATTATCAAAATATCCATATTTCATAATTCGCAACACCTCCCATATATAGTTTAATTATAGCCTCACACAGTTATTATGGTATTGCTAGGAATGTCAAAATTTGATTTATATTGCTATCCCGATACAGAACACTAAAAAAGAAAGTTATCTAAGATGCCACTGTAAAAGTCCAAGTCGACGTCAAGCTGAATATAGATACAATTATGTTCATACTTAATGTTTATGAAGGGACTTTTATAGTGGCATCTTAGTAAACGAACATTTTGTATAAATATGAAATATTCGTTATTTCAACTCTCTCTTTTAAGGCGCTTCGCTTCTCAGATAAAGAAGGGCTATCCGATAAAGTTATTCTTTTACGCTATTATATTCAGTTATGAATTTTTCCTCCGGAAATTTCATTTCGGGCATACCTCTCTTATTTATATATCTATTAGAGTTATAACTGGAGTGAATTTATTTCGAAATTCAAAATTTATTTTATTTTATCATAACTACGCAGATTAAACTCAAAAACTTCATTTTTTCGCTTACGTTGCTCTTGTCCAAAAAAGCCTAAGCATTTTCTTGTGCAAGCACAGTAAATGTTTAGACTTTTTTTCTATATGTTCCATTTTAAAATACGTCGTGTCCTAATTTATCCTCTGTAGTAATTAATCAAGCATCCCTTTAAAATAATCTCTCTCTCGTCATCGGTCATTTCACCAAGCCTTAAGGTGAATTCTTTCATATCCTTATTTACTATATAAGCTTTAATCTCGGCTGTCTTATCGGCTACGGCACTTTTGATACCTTTTATGAAGATATAATCTCCATTCCCAAACGGAAGCTCTTCACTTAGTACGAAAGGCAGCATACCCCAATTGATTAAGTTAGAACGATAACGCTTTGTTGCATAGCCTTTTGCGATATTTGCCAAGCCGCCGAGTACCTTTTGGCAGCTGGCAGCCTGTTCTCTGGCCGAGCCGTCACCGGGCTTAACAGCAAAGATGGTACTACCTATTTGGGTCGTCGTTGCATCTATTTCAAATTTAGTTGCTATTTTATCGTAAATGTCCTTTAACTCACTATTTGCAGTTTGGATATTCTCTCCTGCTATTCTTGCCTTTTCCGCTTTGTGTACTTCTTTTGCACGGCCGACATAGGCAGGATCTTTACGGGAGAGGGTATATTCAGCAAGACCTAACGGATTAGAACGATAGGAAGAGGTTTCACCGGAAGGAATTAGTTCATCCGTTGTGGTAACTGGGTCAAGTATGACGGATACTACCTTTAAAATCATATCCTTTGATAGTGGTGTCATAGCCGGCCAATCAACTATTCCGGGAGCAGCTTTTATCTCTACTTTTGAATCCGCTTTACCAATTCCATTATATACACGGTTCTCATAGATGTTACCATCAAAGAAATACTTCGGTTTTGTAAAGTTAACATCAATGTCCTCTGCTGAAGTTAAATACCCCTTATTTGCAGCAGTTGCGGCAATCGATCTGGCATCCATTAAGGCAACAGAAGAGATTTGTCCGTTGGTAATCTTTGAGCCTTCTCTGTTCGGGAAGTTTCTTGTGGTATGGCGGATACTGAAGGCATTATTGGCAGGTACATCTCCTGCACCAAAGCAGGGGCCACAAAAAGCAGTACGTATTGTTGCACCGGTAGCCATTAATTTCGCTACGGAACCGTTCTTAACGAGCTCCATAAATATCGGCTGGCTTGCAGGATATACACTTAAGGAGAATTCATCGGAGCCTATATATCTGCCATCTAGAATGTCAGTGGCATCACATATGTTTTCAAAACCACCTCCGGCACATCCAGCTATGGTACCCTGCTCTACATACAGCCTTCCGTTTCTTACTTTATCCTTTAAGGAGTATTTTATTTTATTATCTAAACTAATGAGAGCTTTCTTTTCTACTTCTTCTAGAATATCAAAAAGGTTAGCGTTCAGCTCCTCAATGGTATATACATTACTTGGATGGAACGGCATTGCAATCATCGGTTTAATTTCCGATAAGTCCACATAAATCATACCATCATAAAAAGCCACCGACTTTGGTTTCAGTTCTTTATAATCGGAAGGTCTTTGATGAATTTCATAAAATTCCTTTACCCTTGAATCAGTCTCCCAAATTGAGGATAGACAGGTGGTTTCTGTAGTCATTACATCAATGCCGATTCTAAAATCAACACTCAAATTTTTAATTCCGTCACCTACAAATTCCATTACCTTATTATTCACATATCCGTTAGCAAATACTGCTCCGATTATGGCTAAAGCTACGTCCTGAGGACCGACACCTTTTCTTAGATTACCTGTTAAGTAGACTGCTACTACCTCAGGCATATTGATATCATAGGTTCTGCTTAATAGCTGCTTTACAATCTCCGGACCGCCTTCTCCTATTGCCATAGTGCCAAGAGCACCATAACGGGTGTGACTATCGGAACCTAAAAGCATACTTCCACCGGCAGCTAACATTTCACGTGCATATTGGTGTATAACAGCTTGGTGAGGAGGTACATAAACTCCACCATATTTCTTCGCACAGGATAGGCCAAACATATGATCATCCTCATTAATGGTTCCACCTACTGCACATAAACTGTTATGGCAATTTGTCAATACATAGGGAACTGGAAACTTTTCCAAACCGCTTGCTCTTGCAGTTTGAATAATTCCGACAAAGGTTATATCATGGGATGTTAATTTATCAAATTTTACTTTTAATTGATTCATATTGCCAGAGGTATTATGGGTTTTTAAAATATCATATGCCATTGTTCCCTGCTTTGCATTGTCTTTCTTAATATCTGAAATCCCAGTTTTTGCTTGGATTGCTACCGCTGCTTCATTACAATCCTCAAGGATTTCTGTACCGTTTAATAAATAAACTCCATTTTCAAACAATTTAATCATTATCTTTCAAACCCTTTCTTATGTTTTTAAAACTATTTTTGCAAATAGTATAATTATTCATTATAAATCAGATATTCTTTATAATAATAGTAAAGCAGAAATTAATCAAGTCTTATTTCGTTCCATATATTTTTTATATATTTTTTCTGTAGCATTCAATGGAATAGTTTCTGGTAGAAATGCCGTTCAAATGTAAATGGTAAATTTTAATATAAGATGAATTAGAAAAAAAGATAGCATTTTTCTAGGAAAGAATGCTATCTTCTAATAATGTCCTGTTTTTATTATGTAAGCTTTAATCAATTTGATTTATTGAATCGTATTTTTTCTTTTATTTTCATTCTCATGAAACATCGAAACGAATCCCATCAGCATGCTTATCATTGCCACACCAAATGGAAAGATTATATCAATTAACGAACTCGCATGATCCGAAATAATTGTAAGACATAAAGTTAAGGCAATAGTGGAAATGATTGCAAATAGAAGTCCATTCATAAATCGTTTGAATTTGCTGATTTGGTATTTATGTACTATTCTTTTCATAAGGCTCCTCCCTTTCTCTAATACAATATTTTCCTTACAACTAATAAACGAGTTAGCTCAAAGAAAAGTTTCATTATTTTCCAGTTTAATTTTAAAATTATTGTTAATAATCAAAAATAGATATAAATACTTCTATATTTATTTGTTATTACATAATCGACTCGAGAAATATACTTTACCTCAAATGAATTTCCAAGTGTTAAGACGATCTTTCTTAACACTTTTGGAATCTCATTCTGGAGTTCTTCCCTAGTGTGAACGTTTTTTGTTCACACTTTTCTTCCTGCATCTAACGTTAAAAAAGTTATGCTAAAACTCTCGTTTTTGCATAACTTTTTTATAAATTTTATTAAATTACTTACTATAATTCATCTGGAAATTTTCTTATATCATAGTTTTTTTGAAAATATCCCAGCAATTTTTTTACCATACTCCACACACGATTCGTATTCTGCAGTATCTGGTACCCATAATGTTTTTTTACCTTCCTCTGTTACAAGAAAACCTGCTTCTTTTAATTCACTGGATATCTGTGAGACAGCCTCTCCGCTCCAACCGTAACTACCAAATGCAGCGGCCATTTTCCCTTTGAACTTTAATCCCTTTATCATCTCAAGGAGACCACCGATGGAATACAGGTACCCGTTATTAATAGTTGATGAACCTATGAGTATTGCTTTCGACTTGAATATTTCAGTGATAATATCATTTTTATCTTCCTTTGAAGAATTAAATAATTTTACGGTTACTAAACTGTCTGCCTGCTCAATGCCGTCAGCAATCGCTTCTGCCATCTTTCTTGTAGCACTCCACATCGTATCATAAATCAAAGTGATTTGATTTTCCTGATAAGCATCTGCCCATTTCAAGTATTGCTCTACAATTTGTGCCGGGTTCTCCTTCCAAATGACCCCGTGACTCGGACAAATCATATTCAATGGAAGCTTAAAGCCTAGAACCTCATTAATTTTTTTTGTAACAAACTTACTAAATGGTGTTAGAATGTTTGCATAGTATTTTGTAGCTTCTAAATAAAGCTCTGATTGATTAGCTGTATCATTGAAAAGTGATTCCGTAGCAAAATGTTGTCCAAAGCCATCATTACTAAAAAGAATATTATCTCCCGACATATAGGTGAACATCGTATCCGGCCAGTGAAGCATCGGGGCTTCTACAAAGGTTAATTTACTGTCACCGATATCAAGGGTATCTCCTGTTTTAACCGTCTTAAAGTTCCAATCCATATGGTAATGACCTTTTATAATTTTTGCGCCATTCGCAGTACAATAAATTGGTGTCTGCGGGATTTCACGCATTAACTCCGGGAGTGCCCCACTATGGTCTATCTCAGAGTGGTTCATAATAATATAATCAATTTTGTTTAAATCAATCTCTTGCTTTAATCTAGTCACAAATTCTTTATCAAAAGGCTGCCAAACCGTATCGATTAATACTGTTTTATCATCCTGAATCAGATATGAATTATAAGAGGATCCTTTGTTCGTCGAGTATTCATTACCATGGAACGATTTCAACTCCCAATCTACTTTTCCTACCCAAGTTACTTTGTCTGTTATCTTTTTTCCCATCAATGCTTCCTCCAAAATCTGTTGTAATATAAGATAATGTATATTTGAATACTATAATTATATCATACCTATATCATTAGCTACAAGCATTGATTCAAATCACAATTTATGTAAATTTGACTTTTTTATATAAATTATTGCAGACTCCACAGCCCAAAAATCTTCTTTAGGCAAAATGGATAATCAATTTTCTTGACCTCTTGTGTGGTATAAATTGGAATTTCAGCGTACAAAGTAGTGTCAATATAATACCGTGCATAACCCACTACAATATTTTCAGCCACTGGTGCTTGAAGGACCTCGGGAATATCATATTTAATATGTACCTCTTCATCCTCCCTCAAAAGAAGTGATAATTCGCCTTCCATCGTTAAAATTTCATTTTTTTTCTGACCGTCCTTTACAAATACGGGATCAAGATTTTTTTCTTCAAAGATCTGTCTGACATTATAATTATCAATTCCATAGTTCATTAATTTCTTAGTATCCGACCATTTCAAACTTTTACTCGGTGGCCATCCACATGCAAGAACAACCGAAATAAAGTTTTTATCCAATCGTTTTATGGCTCCAACAAAACAATATCCCGCATCTCCTGTAAAACCTGTTTTCACACCAATTGCTCCCTCCATCATATAGAGGAATCGATTTTTATTCGATACCGAAAAACTTCTTCCTTTTTTGATTTCTTTAAACTGATAGGCTGAGGTATTGGTTATTTCTATGAACTGATCATTTTTAATGGCATAACTGGCAATGACTGCAAGATCATTCGCTGTAGTATAATGACCCTCAGCGTCCAAGCCGTTAGGAGTAACAAAATTTGTATGCTCACATCCAAGAGATCTGGCTTTATCATTCATCATAGTTGAAAAGCCTTCTACAGAACCACCTACATGCTCTGCTATGGCTACTGCAACATCGTTGTGGCTTTCTAACATTAAGGAATACATCAAATCCTTCAAATAGTACTGCTCGCCTTCATTAATTTTTAGCTGAACATCCGGCATTTTGGCAGCATAAGAGGATACTGTTACGATATCACTTAGATTTGCATTTTCCAGGGTAACAATACAGGTCATAATTTTTGTTGTACTTGCCATGGGCATTTCCTTAAAACCATTTTCTTCATATAAAACCCGGTTATTGGACGCATCTAATAACAGTGCAGCTTTGGCATGCAGCTTTAAATCTGTACTTGGATTTTCATCTAAGGTTACCTCTTCATTTTCGCCCTGTTCAACGATTTTCTGATACTCATCTTCACTTTCCTTTGCGCGTTCATTTTCATTTTTTAACTCTTCCTCAAAATTTTCATAAATTAATCCCGAGGAATTTAATATTTCATCATAATATGTTTTTAAATTAAAAAAATTAATACAAGAAAATAAAACCAAGATAACTAGGCAAGTTGAAACAGACAAATATTTCTTATTCAATAGGATCAACCCATTCTTTTTCCTTACTTTAAATTTATTGTAAACACGTCAAAATATTCATGTTTTATCATAATTAACCTCATTCCTGCGCATGCCTTTTGCGCATATTAAGTTTGTGCTAAGTGTGTTCATCACACTTTGATTACGCAGGCACAAACTTTTCGAGTGAATGATTTGAAAAATCTTTCACTCTTATAAGACAGATCTATTTAATGGTGTATGAATTACCTTTACTACGAAAGTGGTAAGATGTATAATAATTTTACTTGAGTAATATCTAAAAAGGAGTTAAGAAATGGCTAAGAAGCAATATATATCTGGCGAAAGCAATGGCGACAACGAAAAGCAGCCTCATATAAACAATAACGAATCAATTAATAAAGATGATGTAGGTATAAATGTAAATCAAGAAGATTGGTTTGATATAATTGATGTCAGAACCGAGTTAATGAATAATAATAGACGAACAGATGATGCCAAGCTAGCAGAAACTGCTGAGATAAAAGTAAATGCTGAGCAAGTAAATAATACTAAGTTGGAAGATAAAGCTGAGTTAGTAGATAATACTGAGTTGGAAGATAATACTGAGTTAGAAGATAATACTAAGTTGGACGATAATGCTGAGTTAGTAGATAATGCTGAGTTGGAAGATAATACTGAGTTAAAAGATAATGCTAAGTTAGTTGATAATACTGAGTTAGTAGTTAATATTGAGTTAGAAGATAATGCTGAGTTAGAAAATAATACTGATTTAACCGATAATGCTGATCTGACAGATAATACTGAGGAAAAAATTATAAAGAATAGGAAAATCCGAAGATATAAAATTATTCGTACGATCTTTTCGATTAGCTTCATTTTATTTACTGTTTTGTTTATCAATGAAGTAGTGATACAACCCTACCGATCAAATAAAACTATCAAAAAAACAAATCAATTATATCAAAATACTAATGAAGTATTTAGTGAAGATCCAGTAGCAGAGGTTACTCCTCCTACTGATTTTGAAGTAGCCAAGGTGCAAACCTCAGGTGATGTTTTAGGTGAATATTCTGAATTTGCTACGGACCCTACAAGGGACGATAAAGGCAGACTCCTGCAATTCAAAGAATTGTTAGGAGTTAATGAGGATGTAAAGGGATGGATTACAATTCCAGATACCAATATCGATTATGTCGTAGTACAGTCAAGCACGGATGATCCTGAATACTATCTTAAAAGAAATATTTTTAAAGAATATGATAAGGCCGGATGTATTTTCCTTGATTATCATTCCTCGGCTGAGGATCCAACGCAAAATATGGTAATTCATGGACATAATATGTATTCCACCGATAACATGTTCCATTATATAACGGAATATAAAAAGCTTGACTTTTATAAAGCACGTCCAGTCTTCACCTTTGATACCATATATCAAACCGGTAAATGGAAAATATTTGCCGTTTTTATAACAAATGGAACAACAAAAAAAGAAGAATTATTTAATTATACCCGCGCAAATTTTACTAGCAGCTCTGACTTTTTAAACTTTGTGTATCAACTTCGTATCCGTTCGATGTATTTTATTGATGATGTTGATATAAATGAAAATGATCAACTGCTTACTCTCTCGACCTGCTCCTATGAGGTAAAAGATTACCGTACTGTTGTAGTTGCCAGGAAGTTAAGGCCAGGAGAGGAGGTAACCGTAGATGTAGATAGCGTTACAGAAAATTTGACTCCACTTTTGCCCGGAAGCTTTTATTACCAATATGGTGGCAAGGCTCCTAAGATTACAAATACTTTTGAAGTTGCCCTAGAAGCGGGTGAAATTAACTGGTATACTCCTCTGGAAAAGTAACTCGCAGGGATAAAAATAACCGAAGGTTTTCAATTTTTCTATTTTGACAAGGTAGTAATACAAAAATTACAGTATAGCCTTCTCTAAAATAGAATATTTGAAACCCTTCGGTTTTAATTATAGACGATTCTTGAAGTCCTCATATCCGAACTTTCTTACAATCTTTATACCTTCTTCTTCACTATTAAATAAAATTGCAGGTAAGTTAATCCCATTAAACATATTGTTTTTCACCATTGTATAAATAGCCATGTCGCAAAATACCAATTTATCTCCCGCTTTTAATGGCTTCGGAAAAGAATAGTCTCCAATGACATCCCCTGCCAAGCAGGTTGGCCCACCGAGCCGATAAGTAAATGGATATTGTTCTGCAGTTCCAGCACCAATAATATTCGGCCGATACGGCATTTCAAGAACATCTGGCATGTGACATGCGGCTGATGCGTCAATAATTGCAAGTTGCATCCCATTTTCTATAACATCAAGAACTGTGCTTACCAAATACCCACAGTTTAATGCAACTGCTTCCCCAGGCTCTAAATACACCTGAAGTTGATATGTTTCCTTCATATGATTAATACAGCGAATTAATGTTTCTATATCATAATCTTCTCTGGTGATATGGTGGCCACCACCGAAATTAATCCATTTCATCTCTTCTAAATAAACGCCAAATTTATCTTCCACAATTTTAAGGGTACGTTCGAGCACATCAGAATTCTGTTCGCACATCGTGTGAAAATGTAGACCCTCGATACCGGTTAAATCAGCCTCCGAAAGCTTCTCTGCCGTTATTCCAAATCTGGAATTAGAAAAACAGGGATTATACAAATCAGTTTCGATTTCCGAGTACTCCGGATTAATTCGAAGTCCACAGGACACTTTTTTTCCTAGATTTGAATTTTTGACAACGGTAAGTTGGTTACTCTTTGCCACTTTTTCTTTATATTTATTCCACTGAGATATCGAATTAAATACGATATGATCACAGAGGTTAAGAATTTCATCAAATTCCCCCTCCTTGTAGGCAGGAGCAAAGATATGAACCTCTTTTCCCATCTCTTCGTGACCAAGTCTGGCTTCAAACAACGAACTTGCCGTGGTTCCGCTTAAATAATTGCCAATCAAAGGATAGGTAAAATACATGGAAAAGGCCTTCTGTGCTAACAATATCTCACACCCGGTTCGATCCATCACCGACTTCAAACATTCTAAGTTTTTCTTTAATAATCGTTCATCTACCACATATGAAGGGGTTGGAACACTGCTAAAATCAATATTCATAGGTCCTCCAATCAAATCCCAAAATCAAATTCCTTGTGCGTTATCCTATTTATTCAACCATCTCAGGATCAAAGTTCTCCTGCCAAGGCAGTCCAAATTTATTTAATGCTTCCATGAACGGATCCGGATCAAATTCCTCAACATTATAGACACCTGGTTTTTTCCATTTTCCAGTAAGCACCATCATTGCGCCTATCATTGCTGGGACACCGGTAGTATAAGAAATTGCCTGGGAACCGACCTCTTTATAGCACTCTTCATGATCGCATACATTATATACATAATAACGCTTTTCTTTTCCATCCTTTAAACCGGTAAAAATACAACCAATATTCGTCTTTCCCTTTGTTCTTGATCCCAAAGAAGCAGGATCGGGAAGAACTGCTTTTAAAAATTGTAAAGGTACAATCTTAATTCCTTCAAATTCGATCGGTTCTATTGAGGTCATTCCGACATTCTCTAAAACCCTTAAATGAGTGAGATAGCTTTCGGAAAAGGTCATAAAAAAACGAATTCTTCTTACTCCTGGCATATTGATTGCCAGGGATTCCATTTCCTCATGATGTAAAAGATACATTTCTTTTTCACCAATTACAGGAAAATTATATACCCTCTTAATTTCCATCGGCTTCGTTTCAATATATTTACCAGCTTCAAAATAGCTGCCGCGAGCTGTTATCTCGCGAATATTGATTTCCGGATTAAAATTAGTGGCAAAAGCATATCCGTGATTACCGGCATTGGCATCCAAAATATCAATCGTATGAATTTCATCAAAATAATGTTTTAGTGCATAAGCTGAAAACACGCTGGTAACACCTGGATCAAAACCACTACCTAAAATAGCTGTAATTCCGGCTTTTTCAAAACGTTCTCTGTAATCCCATTGCCATTTGTATTCAAACTTTGCTGTATCTAAGGGTTCATAATTAGTAGTATCCAAATAATCTACTTTAGTAGCAAGACAAGCCTCCATAATGGTCAAATCTTGATAAGGAAGAGCTACATTGATTACAATATCCGGCTTAAAGTTATGAATTAAAGCAATCACTTCTTCTACTTTATCTGCATCCACTTGGGCTGATGATACTTTCGTAATTCCACCCTGCAGTTTCTCTTTTAATGCATCGCATTTTGATAAAGTCCTGCTGGCAATACATAACTCTTCAAATACTTCATGGTTTTGACAACATTTATGAGCTACTACACTTGCGACTCCACCTGCACCTATAATTAAAGCTTTAGCCATATATGAATTCTCCTTGTCTTTAGGAGGATTTCGCCTCCTTGTTTTTTAGGAGGATTTCGCCTCCTTAACGTAAATCCTACAAGATGAATTGGTAATGAATTCGCACTACCGTTTTCATATTCACCTTGCATGAATAAGTATTTAATTTTTTGTAAGTATCCTATATAAATTACAACTGTAACAGTATCTCCCGCAATAGTTTACAAGCCAAGGCTGTAGAAGCCCCACTCTGGTCATAAACAGGAGATAATTCATTCATATCCATCGCAACAATATTTAACCCGAATACCTGCACAAGAGCCTCACGTAACTGGGAGAAGGTTACCCCACCAGCTTCTGGTGTTCCTGTACCTGAAAAAACGGAAGGGTCTAAAACATCCAGATCAATTGTCAGATAAACCGGCTTATCTTTTAACACTTCTATAATATTATCAAGATTTTCAAAATTATATTTTTGCAAAGTTACATGATCTTTAGCCCAGTAAAATTCTTCTCGCTCACCGCTTCGAATGCCGAACTGAAATATTTTTCCATCGCCAATCAGCTCCCAGCATCTTCGAATCACACTGGCATGGGACAACTTTTCACCTAAATAATCCTCCCGTAAATCAGTATGGGCATCAAAATGGATGATATGAAGCTCCGGATACTTCTTAACCGCTGCACGGACGCTTCCAAGTGTGACGAGATGCTCACCGCCAATCATCACGGGTATCTTTTTGTCACTTAATATTTTTTCCGTCATATCCTCAATATCAGCTAAAACCCTCTCCGTATTTCCAAAACATAACTCCAAATCTCCTGCATCAAAAATGTTTGTGTCCAAGAGATCCTTGTCCAAATAAGGACTGTAGGTTTCTATCCCATAGCTTTCATTACGGATTGCAGCACTGGCAAATCTTGTTCCAGGGCGATAAGACGTGGTTCCGTCAAAGGGTGCACCAAACAAGACTATATTACTTTCCTCGTATTCATGGTCGCAGGCAATAAACGTATGAATGTTTTTGTTCCTATTCATTTAACTGCTCCTTTACATAGTTTGGAAGAGCAAACGAACCTCTATGCAGCTGGGTATTATAATATTTTGTCTTAATTCCCAAGGCATTCCATTCATCCTCCTGCAAATCTTTTAAGGGATCATAATGCTTGGATGCATATCCAAAGAGCCAATGGCCTGAGGGATAAGTGGGAATATGTGCTTGGTATACCTTTGCCACCGGAAAAGTTTCCGTAAGTCTACGGTGCGCTCTCTTCATTGCCTCTACATAGGAATCATAATAGGTGCTTTCATGTTGATTCACCAGAATTCCCTTTTCTTTCAAGGCATTGTAGCAATTTCCGTAGAATTCTTTTGTAAATAGACCTTCTCCAGGTCCGAACGGATCCGTGGAATCTACGATAATTAAGTCATATTCGTCTGCTTTACGTCGAATGAATTTTAATCCGTCCTCATAATAAATGTGCACTCTAGGATCATCAAAGCTGCAAGCAATCTTAGGCAGATATTCCTTACAAATATCTACTACCATGGAATCTATTTCTACCATATCAATTTGTTCAATACTTAGATATCTGGTAAGCTCTCTAATAGCACCGCCATCTCCTGCTCCAATGACCAGAACCTTTTTAATACCTAGATTGGTGGCCATGGGTACATGGACAATCATATCATGATAGATGAATTCATCTTTTTCCGTGACCATCAAATAACCGTCCAAGGTTAGGATACGGCCGAATTCAATGGATTCCAACACCGCAATATGTTGGAAATCACTTTGTTTGCTGACTAATTGTTCCTTCACCTTCAATGAAAACCTAACATGCTCCGTATGGTTCTCTGTATACCATAATTCCATTTTACATTACCCATGCCTTTCTAATTCACTATATTATTTAATGAATTAATATACAAATTCATCCAGTTTTTTTAATTCAAAGCAAAATAAGCTTCCCTAATCCACAATATTGATGAACTCAACCTTCATATCCTTGGGTCCGGTCAAGACGCTTCCCTTTTCTTTTGCATATATAATATAATCTATTATATCCTTGGTTATACGTTCCCCCGGCGCCAGAATAGGAATCCCCGGTGGGTAACACATCACAAATTCGCCGGCAATGTGGCTGATACTATCTCTTAAGGATACTGATTTTTTATCACTATAAAATGCCTTTTGCGGTGTTAGAACAACATCCGGATTAATATATTCATGATGCAGCATTCCTACCTTATCTTTTCCATAACGCCTCTTTATCTCAGCCATTGCTGAAATTAATCGTTCAATTTCAAAAGGGCGGTCCCCAGCTGTTATGATTGCAAGCATATTCCCGATATCACCGAATTCAATCTGAATATCATATTCATCACGAAGTAGATCAAATACTTCTATTCCTGCCAACCCAATTTCTGCAGTATGCACGGATAATTTTGTTTTATCAAAATCAAAGATGGTGTCACCATCGATTAACTCAGTAGAAAATGCATAATATCCGCCAAGTTTATTGACTTCATTTCTCGCATATTCCGCTAAAGCAATGGTTTTAGCTACAATTTCCTTCCCATTTTGCACCATATTCTTTCTAGCAATATCAAGGGAGGAAAGTAATAAATAGGAACCGCTGGTAGTCTGAGTCAGATTAATAATTTGTCTGACATACCCGGGATCGACATTATTTCCACACAATAAGAAAGAGCTTTGAGTTAAAGAGCCCCCTGTTTTATGCATACTTACTGCAGCCATATCCGCACCTGCAGCCATGGCACTGATTGGAAGACCCTCGCCAAAGTAATAATGTGCTCCATGAGCTTCATCCACTAGGACGCTCATTCCACTATTATGAGCTATTGTAACAATTTCCTTTAGGTTAGAGCAAATTCCATAGTAAGTTGGATTATTTACAAAAATGGCTTTTGCATCCGGGTGTTCCTTGATTGCTTTCTTGATTTCTTCCACGGACATACCAAGTGGAATACCTAGTTTATGATTTACCCCAGGATTGATATAAATTGGTACTGCACCACATACAACAAGAGCATTAATAGAACTGCGGTGAACATTTCTAGGTATGATTATCTTCTCTCCTGCCTTACAGGTTGACATAATCATAGCCTGAACTGCCGCCGTTGTCCCGTTAACCATAAAAAAAACCGCTTCTGCACCAAATGCCTCAGCGGCCAGTTCTTCTGCAGCTTTAATAATCGAAACCGGATGGATTAGGTTATCCATGGGTTTACTGGAATTTACGTCAACTTTCAAACAGTCAATTCCCAAAAACTCGGTAAGTTCCGGATTTCCTCTTCCGCCCTTATGACCCGGTACATCAAATGGTACTACACGGGTTTTTTTATGCTTTAACAATGCCTCATGAATGGGTGAATTCTGCTGTGTATATTTCATTAAGAATTCCCCCTATCTAATATATATTCATTCCGCTGAAAATCTCAATCATTTCCTTGCGGAGACTATTGGTAATATCTAATCTTTGCTTCGGCTGTAATTCATATACATCCTGATTAAAAAGATAATGCTGTAATTCAATTTCTTTAATCAACATTTTAGTATGAAAAATATTTGACTGATAAACATTAACATCAATTGCATCATATTTCATCAAAGTCTTATCATCGATATAATCTTGAATAGAGGTGATATCATGATCAATAAAATATTTCATTCCATGCAGATCCCTTGTAAAGCCTCTGACGCGGTAATCAATTGTAATAATATCGGAATCAAAGCTCGCGATCAGATAATCCAAGGCATTCAGCGGTGAAATTTCACCACAGGTAGATACGTCAATATCTACACGAAAAGTGGAAATTGAATTGTCGGGGTGATGCTCCGGAAAAGTGTGAACGGTAACATGGCTTTTATCCAAATGTGCGTGAACCGTTTCCCTTTGTGACAATAAATATTTTCCCTGATTACAAGAATCATCGATATATTCCGATGACAAAGAACCCTCAGCTATCAGTATATTCACTGATGCTCCCTGCGGGTCATAATCTTGTTTTGATATATTAAGCACATGTGCACCAATCATCTCGGTAACATCAACTAGTATATTAGTTAACCGTTCTGAGTTATATTGCTCATCAATATAAGCAATATAATCCTTTTGTTCTCTCTCACTTTTTGCATAGCATACATCATAAATGTTGAAGCTAAGTGTTTTTGTGAGGTTGTTAAAGCCATATAACGCAAGCTTTTTATCCAACCCTAACATCACAACCTTTCTTTTATAAGTAATTACATATCAATTTTCAATCTATAGCCAATATTTATAAGTAGTAACTTGTAGTTAAATTTAATAACAGCATGGACTATTATACAAAAATGTATACCAACATGCAAGCATTATTTTTACTATTTGTAAACCCCATGTTTAGTATTACTGTTATTTTTCGCGAATAAGCAGATTAGTCCATAGAAATGAAAGATTTTTACGTGCTTGCAAGAGAAAAATCTTTTAATTCTATGGATAAGTGCAACGCGAACTCCAAAGCTTTCAGCTTTGGAGTTCCTAATCTGCTTTGTAAAACTAGTCCATGTACATAACTCCTTTATAAAACCTAAATCATAGTAATAAATTTTTCATGCTTTAATTTTTTTATTGCAAGTGAATTGGCTTGCCAATTCACTTGTGCTCTTTTACTACACCTCTAATAAAAAATAACAACTTTTGGAGTTCCTAATCTGCTTTGTAAAACTAGTCCATGTACATAACTCCTTTATAAAACCTAAATCATAATAATAAATTTTCCATGCTTTAATTTTTTTATTGCAAGTGAATTGGCAAGCCAATTCACTTGTGCTCTTTTCTAGTCCACTTCATATAATTCCTAATCAATTTTCTCCCCCCTAGATATCTAACTTCAACTGTATTTCATCTTCCGCTTCAAGTTTAAAATCTTCAATCTTCTCAGGATTCATAATAGGCAAAGCATCCAGAGATTGTAGTCCAAAGCTTCTTAAAAATTCCTCGGTTGTTCCTAATAAAATTGGCCTACCAGGTGCATCCATTCTGCCCATTTCACAGATCAAATTGTATTCTATTAATTTGTTTACAGAATGATCTGATTTGACACCACGGATAGCCTCAATCTGCAGCTTCGTAATCGGTTGTTTGTATGCTATGATGGAAAGAGTCTCAAGTAATACATCCGTAAGCACATGCTTTTTGGGAATATGAGTTATTTTAATAATAGATTCATACATGGAAGGCTTGGTGCAAAGCTGAAATGCTCCATCCAATTCTATGATATGTATCCCTCGTTCTTCACTTTCATATTGATCAATCATATTATGTAATATTTTTCTAGTTGTATCCTCATCATGATCTAGAGCTCCTGCAATTCGTTCCAGTTCTACAGCTTCCCCCATGGTGAATAAAATTGCTTCAATCTGCGCTTCTACTATTTTGATTTCCATTAAAAGCCAACCTCCTCCATCTGTATGATATCTGTGGCAAGAAACGTAATCATGATATCATCAAATAAAAATTCCTGTTCTATTCCTATTCTTCCAAGTTTTATAAGCTCCAGGATTCCAAGAAAGGTCACTATAATTTCCATCCTAGTATGCTTGGTTTCTAATAAACTACCGAAACGAAAGGATTTATGTAATAATCCATATTTTTGAATTTGAACTAAAACTTTGGATAAGTTGATTTCTTCTCTCTCAATCCTTCCGAATTTACTGTGGATTGGATCTATTTTATCTACTTGTTTTTTCACAATAGACTTAAAGATTTCATGGAGTCTGGAAAGCGTAATATCAGATAATAGACCCTCAACATCAATTTCTTCTTTATAGTCTGCGATTTCTGATGGAATAGTTGCTGGCTTAAATAATACCCTTGAGGCATCTAACTGCTTGTCCTTCAACTCTTCTGAAATATACTTATACATTTTATATTCCAATAGACGATCCACCAATTCCTGCCTAGGGTCTGTTACTTCCGCTTCCTCACTTTCCTCTACGGGAAGCAGCATCTTTGATTTAATATTGATTAAGGTTGCTGCCATCAAAAGGAATTCACTCATTATCTCAAGATTCTTCGTTTCCATTTTTTTAATATAATCTAAATATTGTTCCGTAATTTCTACAATCGGAATATCATAGATATTTACTTTGTTTTTATCGATTAAATGAAGTAAAAGATCCAACGGGCCTTCAAATGCCTGCAACTTCACCGAAATACTCATGCTAACCTCCATTTGCCCGCTCTTGCGGACGATCAAATAGTTATAAAAAATCCTACTTCTTTAGTCTAATATAAACCAATTCCGGAGGGTTAAATAAACGAAACATGATAGAATGAGACCCCAGCCCTCTTGATACTATCATTTCCTTTCCATTTTCTTCAAATCTTCCTGCATCATATCTGGGGAAAAACTTCACCTGTGGTGAAAGCATTCCACGCAGGAATGGTAATCTCACAAGTCCTCCGTGTAAATGTCCTGAGATTGTCAAATCAGCGCCCCAATTTATATACTCCTTAAAATAAATAGGATTATGGGCAATCAGAAGTTGAAATATATTATCCTCTTTTTTTCCTAATAATCTTTCTAAATATTCCGCTTGCAACTAACTAGCACTTCCATTGCCATAATACTCTAGTTCCACAGTAACACCGGAAATACGGATTTTACTATTATCTTTTGTCATAATAATACTTTCGTTATCCAAGAATACAATTCCCGAACTAGTAAGCCGTTCTATATATTCTACCCAAGTAGAATTGCTTTCATCAATGGACTCTATTGGCAACTGCAACTTTTCCTTATGAATTTGTTCTATATACTGTTCATGATTTCCGAAAGCATAATAAATCTGATATCTTTTTGCAAGAGTCTGAAGTAGTAAAAATGCATTGCTTGGAATACATTTCTGCCTTTTATTAATCATATCACCAGCCACTATAATAAAGTCAGGCGATAATTTATTAATTTTTGCAAGTAATCTCTTATTATTTTTTCCAAAGGAGTGATTATGAAGATCTGAAAGAACAATAAAAGATGTTTTGGCAAACTCTTTTTGTAATTTCGTTGAAGTTATAAGATACTTCGTAGTCATAAGTAGGTTTTGTTCGATCAGCGCCCATAAAGTAATTATTAATATAAGTCCGGCTATGAAGTACATGTACACTCCTTTCAACTCTTATCAAGTCAGCGTTCCCTGCAGACTTATTTAAAGATATTATGTAATTAATACGGTTAACACTTGCGCCGGGCTAAATCGTGCCTGTTGCAATTATTGTGTAATTTGATAGTACCATAAATATTATGTAATCTGACAGTACCAAAATTATTATGTGATTTGAAAATACCAAATTATTATGTGATTTTGAAAATACCAAAATTATTATGTAATTTGATAGTACCATAATTATTATGTAATTTGACAGTACCAATTTTCTCCTGAAAACTCGCTATTATTACTATACTAGTTAGCCTGAAAAGTGTCAATAAATTACTGAATTAAAACAGAGATTCCTGCTGCTCTTTAGCAGAAATCTCTGTTGACTTCAGGGCTTATGATACTTCTATCAGCTTACGAAAACATGCATATAACAATTTTTTGGATTTTACTTGGCTATAAAATACCTCTTTAGCACTTTGAAAAAGCAATCTTTAAAACCTGCTTTATCAATCGCTTCCTTGGCGATAATATCAACACTACCTATTTTTTCATTATCGTAATAATAAATAATATCACCAATTTTATCACTTGCAGCTACCGGAGCAGGGACTTCCTCATAAAGGATTATCTCCTTGCGAATATTTTCCGGTGTCCTTCCCTTTGCGCATAGATAGGAAAAACTATTCCCAATTTTTCCTTGTACCGTATCGGCAACTCCTTTCACCACTCTGACCGGTTCCAAAGGAGTGTCGGTATTCTCATCCGTAAAGATACTATAATTAGCAAATCCGTAATTTAACAGCTTTGAAGCCTCCATGAATCTTGTTTTCGTATCCGGTGCTGCCATAATAACTGCAATTAAGTCCATATCATTTCTTCTGGCAGTCGCAGCCAGACAATATTTAGCAAGACTGGTGGAACCAGTCTTTAAGCCGGTTACCCCATTATAGAATTTAACTAACTTGTTGGTATTGGTCAAACCAAACTCAGATTTACCTTTCTTGGTGGTATGTACTATCGTATCCATCCATATAGTGGAGTAATTACTGATTTGTGGAAACTTTGTAATCAACTCTCTTGACATCAGCGCTACGTCATAGGCAGAAGAGTAATGATTGTCAGTATCCAAACCATAGCAGTTTACAAAGTTCGTATTCATCATTCCAAGTTCCTTTGCCCTTTGGTTCATTCTCGCCACAAATTCCTCTTCTGACCCAGCAATATATTCAGCCATTGCTACAGAGGCATCGTTAGCACTTGCTACACTGATACATTTAATCATAGTATCAACATTCTGCACCTCATAGGGTTCCAAATATACCTGTGAGCCACCCATGGAAGCAGCATGTTCACTGACACTGACGTCATCCATAGGTTTAATCTGACCGGATTCAAGTGCTTCAAAGATTAATAATAAAGTCATGACTTTCGTAATACTAGCCGGTTTTAATTGTTCATCCTTATTTTTTTCATAAATGATTGTTCCGGTAGAGCCTTCAATTAAGACTACGGAGGGCGAACTTAGATCCATCTGTGCATCAACCATTGCTGTAACAGCGACTGCAACTGTGTCCTCCTCTGCTTTCGGTGCCGTATTGTATATTTTTGCATCAATTGTAATAGGAGCTAACAAAAGGAGTATCATGGAACATAAAACTAAAATAGCACATATTTTTTTCATATCTGCTCCGTAAACATTTATTATTAATATTTTAATCCATGCTATTCGTTTTTAGACCAATCTCCTTACTATTTGTCTAAGATATTTATTTGAATAATCAATAAAGGTGAATTGGCTTGTTTATTCCTCTTGAATTACATTTATTCTGCATTTTACGACCTTGCCCTTTATTTTTGCAGTAATTATTGTACTCCCCGGTGTCTTCGCTTTCACCTTACCAAATAAGCTTACGGTTGCCACCTTTGGATTACTGCTTCTCCATCTGGGCATGGTAATCATACCTTTTATTTTTAACCGATAAGTATCTCCCTCTCTTAAGTTCAACTTATCATTATTGATATCAATAACTCGAACCCTGCATTTTAAAACCTTCTTATCCACCTTTACTAAGATAAATGCTTTTCCTACCCGATATGCAAAGACCCTCCCGTTAAAGTTTACTCCAGCAACACGAAAATTAGTGGAGGAATAAGATGTCCTTTTATTAATACCATATACAAATAATCGAAATTCTTCTCCTTTTACTAAAATGATGTCTTGTTTATTTAAATGCAGTGAAAACGGCAGAGTGATACCCTTTCGGTAAAACAGTGATGAATTTATAAATAAATAATTAATTATTAAAACTGCTGCAATGACAATGATAATGATTTTATAAGTGTTATGAATTATGTTTTTATTTTTATTGAAATATTGCTTCATACTTTTCCTCTTGATATTCCATCTTGTTATAATTCTATGATAGAAAATCACAAAATTGTATGAAGTCTA
>Ga0123338_10001171_pt1 | contig 25544 bp, 18 predicted proteins | sample grotaG_FD_89793 | JGI IMG/M metagenome (GOLD analysis project Ga0123338, IMG submission 89793) | Glacier valley bacterial and archeal communities from Borup Fiord, Nunavut, Canada, to study Microbial Dark Matter (Phase II) -... | ecosystem: Environmental > Aquatic > Freshwater > Ice > Glacier ...
GCTTGATCGGCGTCAAGTTTCGGCGCGTCGTCTTCGAGAATGCGCTGGCCTTCGCGCTCGAGGTCGTCGAGCTGGCCGGTCTGCAGCGACCACGCGAACAGCGCCATCAGTGCGAACACGATCAGCACCGAGATCGGCACCAGCAGAAAGAGAATGTCCACGGCGGTGCGGCCGGTCAGCGGGCCTGTCGCAGTGCCGGTGCGCGGTCGATGCGCATCGCATTCAGGACGACGACGAGCGAACTGGCCGCCATGCCGAGCCCTGCCGCCCAGGGCGGGAACAAGCCGAGCAGCGCCAGGGGCACGCAGGTCGCGTTGTAGGCCACGGCCCAGGCCAGGTTCTGGCGCACGATCCGCATCGCCTTCCTCGCCGTGTCGCGGGCGTGGACCACGTCGCCGAGCCGGCCCGACACCAGGATGAAATCGGCCTTGGCCTTCGTCAGCGCGGTACCGGCGCCGATCGCGAACGAGGCGTCGGCGCGGGCCATCACCGGCGCGTCGTTGAGGCCGTCGCCGACCATGGCCACGCGGTGCCCTGCCCGCTGCAGCGCGGCGATGGCATCGAGCTTGTCGGCCGGCGACGCGTCACCCTGCGCGTGCGCGACGCCGAGACGGACAGCGACCTCGCGGACGCGGGCCGTCGCGTCGCCGGAGAGCATGTGAACCTGCAGGCCGGCATCGCGCAGGCTGTCGACGGTCTGCTGTGCATCGTCGCGGAGCGCTTCGGCGTAGGTGACCGTGGCCAACGCACCGGCGGGCCCGGAGAACCACGCCTGCGGGCCGGTGCAAGGCGGCGCGGCTTCGGCGGACGCCCAGGCCGCGGCGCCCAGGCGATAGCGACGGCCGTCGGGCGCGGTCGCCTCGAGACCGAGGCCGACGTGTTCGCGGATCCCGGTCCATGCGAAAGGTGCATCACCCTCGCTGCGCGACGCCGTCGCGGCCAGCGCCTGCGACAACGGATGTGTCGACGCCGCGGCGAGCGCCGTCGCCATGGCGAGGACCGCGCGTTCGTCGAGGCCTTCGCGGCGGGCCGCGGGCTGCAACACGACAGACGCGACGGTCGACGATCCCGCGGTCAGGGTGCCGGTCTTGTCGAAACAGACCGTGTCGACGGCGGCCAGCGCTTCGAGCGCATCGAGGCGTTGCACCAGCACGCCGCGTCGTACCAGCGCGGCCGCCGCGGCGAGATAGGCCGACGGCGCCGCCAGCGACAGCGCGCACGGGCAGGTGACGATCAGCACCGACACTGCCACCCACACGGCGCGGCCCGGGTCGATGACCGACCACGCTGCCGCCGCCAGGGCCGCGAGCACGAGCACGGCCCAGAGGAACGGGCCGGCGACGCGGTCGGCGGCGCGCAGCATCGGTGGGCGCTCGGTCAACGCGCTGCGCACGAGCGCGGCGATGCCGTCGTAGCGGGTATCGGCGCCGAGCCGCTCGACGAGCTGCACGACCGAGCCGCGCAGGTTCAGGCTGCCGGCGATGGCCTCGTCGCCCGCGGCCTTCGCCACCGGCCGCGATTCGCCGGTGAGCAGCGCCTCGTCGGCCTCGGTCGCGCCTTCGAGGATGCGGCCGTCGGCCGGGAAGGCCTCTCCTGCCGGCACGCGGACGCGGTCGCCGACGCGCAGTCGATGCACCGGGACGAGCGTCGTGCCGCCGTCGGCCTCGACCCGCCGCACCGGCGCCTCCAGTCTCGACACCGCGCCTTCGAGCGTCGTCGCGACGCGATTGCGCATGAACAGGGCGAGGGTGCGGCCGGCGAGCAGGAAGCTGACGAACATCGTCAGCGAGTCGAAGTAGGCGTCGTCGCCGAACACGCCGCCCGGATCGAAAGTGGCGCCGGTGCTCACGACGAAGGTGACGGCGATGCCGAGCACGACCGGCAGGTCCATGGCGATGCGCCGCTGGCGCAGGCCGAGGAGCGCGTCTCGGAACATCGGCGCCGACGAGAACAGCACGACCGGGATGCTAAGCAACCATGCTGCCCAGAGCAGCAGCCGGCGCAGATCGGGCGCCAGCGTGCCGGGGTCGGCCAGGTAGAGAGGGGCCGCGTACATCATCACCTGCATCATGCAGAACACGGCGACGAAGAGGCGCCAGAGCATGCTGCGCTGTTCGGCCTGTCGCAGGGCGCGCGCCGGTGCCGCGACATCGGGCGCGACGCCGTAGCCGGCCTGCCGCACGGCAGCGACCACCGAGGAGAGTGCGGTGGAAGATGCATCCCAAGCCACCAGGGCGCGTTGCGTGCCGTAGTTCACCCGCGCCTCGACGACGCCGGGTTGGCGCAAGAGAAGCTGTTCGATCAGCCCCGCGCAGCCGGCGCAGAAGAGTCCGGCCAGCTGCAGCTGCGAGCGGCCGATGCGGGCGCCGGCCGCACTTCGCTCCCAGGCCGTGAACCCGGCCTGGGCCTGCGGATCGTCGAGCATCACGGCGTCGAAGGCGGGCAACGTCTGGGCAGTTGAGAGCGGCACTCGTCATCATCGAGAAGGCGCCCGCCACGGACCTTGATCTGCGACAACTCCAGAGCTGCGGCGATGCGGTCGGCCACGCAGGAAGCCGAAAGCAAAGCTGCTACGCTCCCCGCGCTTGAACCCCGCCCCATCGCAACGGCCCCGGCCCGCCCTTCACGTCGCCGTCCTCGACGACGAGGTCGACATCACCGTGCTGCTGGCCAACTATCTCCAGGGCCACGGCTTTCGCGTCACGCAGGTGCATGACGGCGCCTCGCTGCTGGCGCTCATGCCGCTCGACCCGCCGGCGATCGTCCTTCTCGATCTGGGCCTGCCCGGCGAAGACGGTCTCGCGATCGCACGCAAGCTGCGCGAGCACCGGCGCTGCGGCCTGGTCATCGTCACCGGCCGGGGCGACGCGGTCGACAAGGTCGTCGGCCTCGAGATCGGCGCCGACGACTACGTCACCAAACCGTTCGACCTGCGCGAATTGCTGGCTCGAGTCAAGGCTGTGCTGCGCCGGCTCGATCCGGACGAAGGCGCGCCCGTCGTTGCCGCGCCGACGCAAAGCGGCGCCCTCTACTTCGCCGGTTGGCGGCTCGATGTCGCGGCGCGCTCGCTCACCAGCCCCGCAAGCGACGATGTGGCGCTGACCAGCGGCGAGTTCGATCTCTTGCGCGCTTTCGCCGAGCACGCGGGCCGTGTCCTGTCGCGCGACTTCCTGCTGGAACAGACGCGCGGCCGCGAGGCCGCTCCCTTCGATCGAACGATCGACGTGCAAGTCGGCCGCCTGCGCCGCAAGCTCGAAGCCGACCCGGAGGCGCCGCAGATCATCAAGTCGGTGCGCGGTGCGGGCTACATCCTCGTGCCGCCGGTCACGCCAGGATGAACTTCCCCGTTTTGTCGGCCGGGGTTGCAAGCGGAATCGACGAACGAACCGTCTTTCGCGCGCTCTTCGCGGCCTACCCCGATGCGTTGATCGTCGCCGACACCGATGGCACGATCGTGATGGCGAACCCGTCGGCGGCGCAGCTGCTCGGCTACGAGACCGACGAGCTCGTCGGCATGACGATCGACGCGCTCGTGCCCGACGCGATCCGGCCGCGCCATGCCGCCTACCGCGATGCCTACGGCCGCAACCCGCGCCAGCGGCCCATGGGCACGCAGATGGATCTCGTCGCCCGGCGCCGCGACGGCTCCGTGGTGATGGTGGAGATCGCGCTCAGCCCGCTGCAAAGCCATGGCCTGCCCTACGTCGTCGCGGCGATCCGCGACATCGGCGCGTATCCGCGCGTTCGCCAGGCCCTTCAGCGCGCGCGCTACAGCGAGCATCTGGCGCTCGTCGGCCGGCTCGCCGTCGACGCGCGCGATCCGCAGGTGCTCCTCGACCAGGTGCCGGCCATCGCCGCGCAGGCGCTGCAGGTCGAGGTCGCGACGGTGTTCCTGCTCGAAGCGAACCGGCTCGAGTTCCGCGTCGCCGCCGGCGTCGGGCTCAGCGAAGGCGAGGCGGCCGGCACGCATGTGCCGAATCGCCCGGACACGCCGGCCGGCTTCGTGCTCGAGGCGGCGCGGGCGATCATGGTGGCCGACTACCGCGCCGAACTCCGCTTCGTCGTGCCGGCCGCGTACCTCAAGGCCGGCGCGCGCAGCGGCCTGCTCGTGCCGCTCTCCGACCGCGGCCGGATGATCGGCGTGCTGGCGGTACGCAGTCGCGGCGACAAGCACTTCGGCGACGACGAAGTGGGCTTCCTCGAATCGCTCTCGAATCTGCTGGCGACCAGCCTGCAGCGCGCTGAATCCGAAGAGGCGCTGAACCACGCGCAGCGGCTGGAAAGCGTCGGCCAGCTCACCGGCGGGATCGCCCACGATTTCAACAACCTGCTGACCGTCATCCAGGGCAACCTGCAGGTGCTCGAGGAATTGCCCGCCCTGGCCGGTGATGCGTGGGGCCAGCATCTGGTCGGCGCCGCGACACGGGCGACGCGGCGCGGTGCCGAGCTCACCGGCAAACTGCTCGCGTTCTCGCGCCGGCAGGTTCTCCGGCCGAGCGCCGTCGACGTGAACCTGCTCCTGAACTCGCTCGCCGACATGCTGCGGCGCACGCTCGACCAGCGCATCGCCATCGAGGTCGATGTCGACGACGCATGCCCTGCGGCGCTGGCCGACGCCGGGCAGCTGGAATCGGCACTGCTCAATGTGGCCATCAACGCCCGCGACGCCATGCCCGATGGCGGGCAGCTGCGGTTTCAGGCCGGAGCGTGTGCGGAGCTGCCGGACGAAACGCGCCGCGAGCTAGACGACCCGGCTGCGGCCGCCGCCGACTTCGTCAGGATCGCCATCAGCGACAACGGCGGCGGCATGTCGGAGGAAGTTCGCGAGCGCGCCTTCGAACCTTTCTTCACCACCAAGGAAGTCGGGCGCGGCACCGGCCTCGGCCTGAGCAGCGTCTACGGCTTCGTCAAGCAGTCGAAGGGCGTGATCACGATCGCCAGTGCCACCGGCGCCGGCACCACGCTGACGCTCTACATCCCGCGCCATCTGGCGTCTCGCAACGCGCCGCCTGTGCCGGCCGCCGGCAGCGGCATCGTGCGCGAAGACCTGGAGGTGCTGCTGGTCGAAGACGACAACGAAGTGCGCGCCGTCGTTCGCACCTTCCTCGAAGCGATGGCGTGCCGGGTCACTGAGGCAGCCAACGCCGAGCAGGCGCTGCTGGCGCTCGGACCCGGGGCGGCGTTCGATCTGCTGCTGACCGACATCGCGCTCGGCGCCGGCATGCGCGGCACCGAGCTGGCCGCGGAGGCGCAACGGCGCTTTCCTGCGCTGGCGGTGCTGCTCATGTCGGGCTTTTCGTCGGAGCTGCTCGACGCCGACCGCGACTCGCCGCCCGGCTGGGAGCTGCTGCGAAAGCCCTACGGTCGCGACGAGCTGAGCAGTGCGATCGCCCGCGTCGTGACGTCGCGACCGCTTCCTACTGAAGCATAAGCGCAGGCGGCGCCAGGCCACGCTGGACGAACGCTGCGAGCGCATTCACGTCCGGGATGTGCACGTCGCGACGGCCCTTTTCAGCGAAGGCGATGATGTTCCCGCGCGCCAGCTTCGCCAACGACCGACTGACGGTTTCCAGCGTCATGCCGAGGTAGTTGCCGATCTCGGCGCGCGTCATCCTCAGGATGATCTGGTCGGTGCGCATGCCGCGCTGGGCCTGCGACGCAGCCCACTGGCAGAGGAAGTCGGCAACGCGCGCATCGGCTGGCAGGGTGCACACCGACATCAGTGAGTCGCGGTCGCGGGCGATCTCCCGGCTCATGGCGCTGTGCAGCGTGGTCAACAGCGCGGGATGCGCCGTGCACGCGTTCAGCAACGCGTCGTAAGGGATGGCCCAGACCTCGCCGGTATCCATCGCGACAGCGGCACACGAGTAGCGGCCCTGCGCGATGCCGTCGAAGCCCAGCCAGTCGCCGCGGAATTTCAGGCTGACGACTTGTTCGCGTCCATCGGCTGCGAGGTTCACGATCTTGAAGAGGCCGGAATTCAGTACGTACAGGTTTCTGAACGACGCCCCGGCCTGGTAGACCTCGTCGCCCGCATGGACGACCCTGCGCTGTGGCGAGATCGCGTTCTTCAGGAGAGCCAGCGTCTCGGCAGTACGCTCGCCGGCGAGGTGATCGGACCGAGTCGAATCGGACGGCGCGGCCGCGGTGGCAACCGGGTTCGTTGTGGTGTTGTGCATTGCGGTTCCGGTAGCGGCATGGGACATGCGACGAAGCCCATGTTGCGACGCGTCGGTCGGCCCCGGTGCCAACGCTCGGAATCGTTCGGTAACGCCGGGTGAACCGAAAGTGTCTGGAGTGCGTCGGCATGTCGGTGCGAGCTGGCTTGATGCCGATCAAAGTCGGCACCGATGAGTGTCGCTAGGCTTCGACAACGTTGCCGGCATCGTTGCGGCACGTACAACCAACGAATGCAACGTCCACTCAGCCCCGCCGGCATTCCGCTGTCTCCCGACGATCTGACCCAGGTCCTGGCCGAGGCCCGAAAGCTGCAGGCTTCTGCCGGAACGGGGAAGACGCGGAACGCCTTGCGCGGGAAGAAGATCGGGCTGCTGTGCGAGCAGAACGACGCGCCCGACGCCATTTTGTTCCGCGGCGCTGCGCTCGATCTGGGTGCTCATGTCGCCCATCTTCGGCCGGGCTTGTCTGCGCTGAGCACGCCGCAGGAAGTGCAGGACACCGCCCGGATGCTGGGCCGGCTCTACGACGCCGTCGAATGCCAGGGCATGTCGCCGGCCCTTGTTCGCCAGATGGGCATCGATGCGGGGGTGCCGGTCTACGACGGCTTGGCCTCGGCCGTGCATTCGACGGCGAAGCTCGTCGATCAACTGGACGGTGACAGCGCGAGCGGCGATCGGCGTCGCATCGTTCTGCAAGCAACGTTGCTGGCCACGCTCGCCTGAAGAATATTCAGCGCCCACCCGAGGGATCGTGCAGATGAACACTGTCGTCGAGACCCGCAGTGGCACGGGCCGTGGCGCGTTTTTCGAAGGCGTGCATTCCTTCAAGGGCGCCCCGTATGCGGCGCCTCCCTTTGGCGACCGACGGTTCCGGCCGCCACAGCCTGTCGAAGCATGGAGCGGCATTCACGACGCGCTCGCCTTCGGGCCGAAGGCGCCTTCCAGCCTGGAGTCGTCCGCTCAGCCCGTCATGGTCTGGATCGCCGGCGGCGCTTTCGAACACGGTACGGGTGCTGCGCCGTACGACGGCAGTCGATTCGCTCGCGACGGCGTCGTGTGCATGACGATGAACTATCGGGTCGGCGCCGACGGATTTCTCTACCTGGGCCCAGAGGTCGCCAACAATGGTTTGCTCGACCAGCTCGCCGTCTTGACAAGGGTCCGAGAAAACATCGCTGCGTTTGGCGGCGATCCGGACAACGTCACTGTGTTCGGCGAATCGGCGGGCGCGATGAGCCATCGCGCCATTCTCCAGAGCGGTGGCGCTCACCAAGGGATGTCGGCCGGCACGGCGGCACGGGTCAGTCGCAGCTTCGCCAAAGCTCGGCGTCGCCGCAACCCGCCAGGCGGTGGCGGCGGTGTCGACCGATCGCTTGCTTCAGGCCCAAAGCCGCACTGACGGCCGATCTCATTGCCGATCCTGACCCCGGTCGCTGGGGGCCGGAGGTGCGGTGAGCATGGTGCCGTGGCAGCCCGTCATCGATGGTGACGTGATCCCGGCACGCCCGATCGATCGGATCGCGTTCGTGTACGAGTTCGCCTGGCCCTCGAAGCAGTTCGACGGGCTGCTCGGTGCGTGCCATGGGCTCGAGATCGCTTCGTCTTCGACACCCTGGGATGCGAAACGGAGCCAGTCGCCGGCGCCAACCCACCGCAAGGTCTTGCCGATGTGATGCGTGCCGCCTGGGTTGCGTTCGCGACCCGAGGAAATCCCGGTTGGCCGAAGTACGAGCTCACGCAGAGGGCGACGATGAGATTCGATTCGGCCTCGCAGGTCGTATTCGACCCTGACGCTTGGAAGCGCGCGCTTTGGGATGGGGTGCCCTGAGTTGCGCGGCGGCGTGTCGTCGTCGTGCGCGTGCTCGAAGGTTGAAGTCCTGAAGGTTTTCGCACGTCGCGGCGTCCGTCGATGCCTGGCCGACGCGCCGCGCCCGCTTCTGCCCGTACTCGAAGAGATCGTCGTAGGTCGAGAAGACTCCTGCCGATGGCATCCCGTTGCAAGCGCTCGCACGCCTGCCGGGCTCTTCGGGCCGGGGGGGCGCATTCACAATCTGTAGGAGGCATCGGTAGCAACTCGCTTGAGATTTCGTGGGGCACGTGCTGTAGTCACGCTCGGTCGGGAGTCGACCGCTAGGTCGAGGCCGAAGCCGTCACGGTCGTGAATCACGGGGGAGTCTGTGGAGATCCTGAGTCTGCCGCCGTGGACGCTGAACGCGAGCCTCGGACGAGGCGTCGTCACGTTCACTCTGGGTGACGGGCGCCGCCTGGCATGGCAATCGCAATCGCCCGCAGAGTGCCTCGACCGCGCTGTGCAACCGCTCGCCGCGGCGCTGCTCCTGGGCGACGAGTTGGCGTCGCATCTCGCCGCCAGCGCGCCGAGGCCGCTGAATGTCCAGTACGCCGCCGAGCTCGACGCGATCGACTGGGAAGCGCTTTCGCTCGGCAGCGGCCGCCTCGCCGAGCGGTTCGCGTTGGCTCGACAGCTCCTGACCGATGCCGAGCCAGCGCCCGTGGCCGAGGCGCCCCAGACCGAATCGTTGGCCGTGACGCTCGTCCGTGGCACCGCCACGCTTTCCAACCTGTCGGCCCGATGCGTCGATTGGCGTGATCTCGGCCTGGCCTCGGCGCGCGAAGCCGTCGCGGCCGCACAGGTCGTGGTTCTCGACGGCGTCGCCCTTCCCGAGTTCCTCGAGGCGGCACCGCTGCCCGTCGGTCCCCGCCTGCTCGTTTTTGCCTGGCCCGAATCGCCGCAACGATTGGCCGCCGTGCTCGATGCCGGTGCGACGGCGCTCTGCATCAGCCGCAAGCGAGACGGCTTCGGCGAGCCGATCCAGGCGCTCCTTCGCCAGCTCGGAGACGGCGCCAGCGTCGGCGAGGCCGTACGGGCGATGCATCGACGATCATCGCCCGGGCGCGGCGCGGCGCGGCTCTACGGCGATCCGACGATGCGCTTCGTGCGCCTCCTCGCGCCCGCTTCACGCCGCCAAGTGACGAGCCTGTCGTTCGACCTTGTCGGCTCGACCGCGCTGCTTCGCCGGCTCGGCGACGAGGCGTACTCGGAAATGCTCGACAGCCTGCATGCACGCTGCACCGAAATCGTGAGGCGCCACGGCGGCCAGCCCGACGACCCGCAGGGCGACGATGGCGTCATGTGCTACTTCGGCCACCCGCATGCGCGGGAAGATGCCGCCGTGCATGCGGTCAAGGCGGGAATGAATATCGTCCGCACCGTCGCCGACTTGGCCGTCTCTGTTCGGGTTGGCATCGCGACGGGTTTCGTTGTCGTCAAAGCGGGCCAGCCGGTGGGGCTCTCGATCCACCTGGCGGCGCGATTGCAGCAGGCCACCGCGGCCGGAACGGTGCTGGTCGCCGAGTCGACGCGCAGCCTGGTCGCCCATGCCTTCGATTTCAGGCGCATCGAGTCGCTGCCGGCGCTCAAGGGCATCGATGTCGCGGAAGACGGCCACCTCGTGATCGCCGCGCGGGTCGACGGCCTCGAGGATCGACTCGACCGCGTGCCTCGGCTCACCGCCTTCGTCGGGCGGCGCAGCGAACTCGAACTGCTCAACGACTGCTGGCATGCGTCGCAAGCGCATCGCGGCCTGGTGATCGTGCGCGCAGAGGCCGGCATGGGCAAGTCTCGCCTGGTGCGAGAGTTTCGCCGCGAGCTGCTGCAGGGCGGCGTCAAGGTGCTCGAATGCCGCTGCCGCGCCGACGCCAGCGCCAGTCCCTTCCTGACTCTTTCCGAAGCGCTGCGCCGGTGGCTCGACATCGGTTCGCACGACAGCGCCGAGAGCGCGGTCCGCAAGCTCGCCGAGGCAGTGCCCGAAAAATCTCGCGGCGGCGAGCCGTTCGCGCTGCTCGCGTCGCTGCTCGGCTTCGCGCCACAGCCGCCCCGCTCCGAGCCGGGCAGCCGGCGGCAGCGCCTGCTCGCATTGCTGGTCGAGTGGTTCAGCGCCTTCGCGAACAACGGTCCGTGCTGCCTGATCGTCGAAGACTGGCACTGGGTGGATCCGTCGATGCGCGACTTCGTCCAATACCTGCTTGACCAGCCCAACGAGCCGCGGCTGCTCGTCATCGCGACGACCCGCGAGATCGCCGTGTCGTCATCGACGGACGGGGCCGGCGCCGCCGACATGCGAGCCTTCACACGCGCGACCGTTGACGAGATTCAGCTGGGTGGCCTGCCCCCGCCGGCGGCGCGCGAGCTGGTGAACATCGTCTGCGCCGGCATGCCGTTGCCGGCAGGCCTGATGCAACGGCTCACGTCGCGCGGCGACGGCGTCCCGCTCTTTCTCGAAGAGGCCGCCCGCATGGCACTCGAACTCGGCGCCAACCGGCCGGGCGCCGATCCTCACGAGATGCAGACCGTGCCGGCGTCGCTGCACGACCTCCTGATGGCGCGCCTCGACGGCCTAGGTGACGCCAAGCGCGTCGCCCAGGTCGCTGCCGTGCTGGGCCGCGAGTTCTCGCTGCCGTTGCTGTCGGCGTTGTTCGACACGAGCGCGGCCTCGCTCGACGCCGCGAGCCTCGCAGAGCGCCTGGCCGCGCTCGTTACCTCCGGGCTCGTGCGCGCTCAGGGCGGTGACGCCTACGCGTTCAAGCATGCGCTGGTGCGCGACACCGCCTACGAGTCGCTGTGGTCGCGCGACCGCATCGCGCTGCACGCGCAGGTCGTGCGGCTCCTGAAGGAGCGCTGGCCGGAACAGGCCGCGGCGCGCCCCGAGCTGCTGGCAATGCACCAGACCGAAGCCGGGCTCGATCGCGACGCACTCGTCCAGTGGGAGCTCGCAGCGAGCGACGCGGCGGCGCGCTCGGCCGAGATCGAAGCAATCCTCCACCTCCGCCGCGCGCTCGCGGTGCTGGCGCGCATCGAGCCCGACGAGCAGCGCGACCGCACCGCCTTGCGCCTGCAGCTGCTGCTCGCGGCGCGCCTGATCGCCACCGAGGGCTACGGTGCCGAAACCGTGCTGCACGCCTACCGCGAGGCCGAAGCGCTGTGCGACCGCATCGGCGACGACACGACGCGCTTCAAGGTCGAGATGGGGCTCGAAGCCTATCGCTTCATGCGCGCCGACTTCGGCATGGCGCTCGAGCACGGCCGCCGCGCCGCTGCGATCGCGGCGCGCACGGGGGATGTCAAGCAACGGCTGCATGCGCAGTGGGGCCTGGCCTGCACGCTGTTCCACAAGGGCGAGCTGCGCGCAACGATGCGCGAGATGAACGTGGCGCTCGGCATCTACGCGCCGCCGATGCATCGCCTGTTCGGGATCCAGGATCCCGGAATCATGTGTATGGCGTACTCGTCATGGGCGCTGTGGGAGCTCGGGCGCCCTGACTCGGCGCTGGTTCGCATCAATGAAGCGGTAGCGATCGCTTGCGAGTACGAGCACAAGTTCAGCCAGGCGGTCGCGCTCTCCTACGGCGTCAGCATCGAGCTCCTGCGCGGCGAGACGGGGGCGGCGCTGGCGCGCGCCGAGACCTGCATCCGCGTCTGCGAGGAGTCTGGCTTTCCGGTCTGGCTGGCCATCACGCGCTGCATGCGCGGTCGCCTTCTGTGCGAGCAGGGCCGGCTCGACGAGGGCCTGCTCGAGATGCGCGAGGGTCACGACATGTGGCTCTCCACGGGCGCGATGGTCTCGCAGCCGCTCTATCTCGCGCTGCGCGCCGAAGGTTTGCTGCTCGCCGGGGAGTTCGAAGCCGCCGCGGACTGCGTCGACGAGGGGCTCGACATCACCGACCGATACGGCGAGTTGCAGATGCAGGCCGAGCTGAAGCGCCTGCGCGGCGAGATCGCACTGCAGCGGGGCGAACTGGAAACGGCAGAAACCTGGCTCAAGCGCGCCTACGCGCAAGCCGTGCGCCAACGCCGCATCGGTTTCGCGCTGCGAAGCGGCACCGCACTGGCGCGCACCTGGGCAGCCCGCGGCGACCGAGAGCGAGCGCGCCGGCTGCTGCAGCCGCTGACAGCGCGCTGGACCGAAGGGCGCGCGACCCGCGACGTGCGCGCCGCCCAGGCGCTCTGCGAAACGCTGACATGACGAGCCGCAGGCTCGCGAAGGAAACTTCATGAAGAAACGGCCCGTCGACCCGCCCGACCTCGATAGATACGACGAGGCCGAGCCGGCGCAACGAAACCGGCTGCTGCTCGACTGGCTGAGCGACGACGCCCATCGCGCGGCGCTCTTCGATCTCGTCAACGCGGGACGTGGCGGCGTGCTCGACTTCCCGAGCCGAGACACGGCGCCCCGGGAACGCAGCGATCTCGGCCCCGGCGACGAGCGAGCCGCGCCCGTCACGACGCACAAGACCGTCCAGCTCGTCACTGCGCGGGCGAAGATCGTGGAGATCCTGCTCGACGACGGCACGCACTACTCGAACCGCGTCTACGGGGAGCTCGGCGGCGGCAGCTTCATGCTCGCGCTCGATCCGGTCGCATCGAAAGCGCACCCCACGCAGACCGCGGCGTTTCGCGACGCGTTCTCGAACACGGAGCGAGTGCTTGTCGAGCTGAGCCACTTCGCGGTGAGGGCGGCATCGGTGATGTCGCTGCGCGCACCGGAGTTCGACCTCGCGTCGTTCGCCGAGCAATCGGCGCTGCGCTTTTGCCAGAAGCTCATGGGCTACGCGCTGGGCGACTTTCGCCTGCTCGAGACTTCTCTTCACGATGCTTACCGCGGCCTCGTCTACCAGGTGCTCGGCCGCCACTTCACAAGCGACCCGCTGGCCATCACGGTGGCGCGGCAGGGCATGGGCAAGCTGCTGAAACGAACGAGCGAGCTCATCGACGCGCACGCGCTGAACGACGAGGAAGCTCTCAAGGGCTGCACGGACCGCGCGGTTCCCGGCGGAATGATTCCCTCGCTGAAGCGGCTCGGCGACCTCACGAGCGATCTCAACGGTGAGCAGCGCGCCATCGTCGCCGTCGGCGCTGCGGTCGGCACGGTCGGCAACGTGCAGGCGGCGGCCTGCATCGCCATCAAGGCGATGTTCGGCGACGATGATCTCTGGAAGGCCGCTCGCCAGTTGATCGCATCGGGAAAGGAGTCGTCGTCGCGGCCGACCCGCAACTACCCGCAGTGGAAGCGCCTCATCGAAGGCTCGCTGGCACGCAACCCGCCCATCCCCTTTCTGCCGCGATGGCATGTCGGCTCGGACGGGCGATCGGGCAGCGAGGTCGTGCTGGCCCTGGGCGGCGGCACCAACGGCGCCGAAGCACCGGGCGGCGACGACCCGCTCGTCTGGGGCTTCCCGCCGGCGGGTCGGCATCATTGCGCCGGCGCCGCGCTGGCCTGGCCGCTCATCGTCGAGATCGTGCGCCAGGTCATGTGCCTGCCCGGCCTGGCCGAGCGGCTCGACGCCGAGGATGCGAGCGTCATCGGGATCGCCAAGACGTGGGGCTTCATCTGCGAGAGCTATCCGCTCCTGCATCGGCGCGAGAGACGAGTGGCGCAGGCCTCGCTCAACGTCGCCATGCGCCTCAAAGCGCCGGTGCGCGAGAGCGCCGATCGCATTCGCGAGGTGATCCGCACCGGTGCGCCGCGCATCGAAGAGGCCTTGCGCGAGGCGCGGCACGTGCATTTCGCGTGGTTCGAGCTCATCGAGGCCGACAGCGTGCTCGTTCTGCACACGGTCTACGACGGCCCGTTCGCGGCCTACATCCAGCACTTCGCGCTCAAGGTGGGCGAGGTCTTCGATGCGCTGTTCGCGTTTATCGAAGATACGCCGCCCAGCCCGGTCGAACGATTCCCCGACGAATTCGTTGCTCACATCCAGCGCTACAACCGGGCGCCGGCGATGGGCTACTTCTTCAGCGCCTATCCGCGCAGCGAAGTGGCGCAGATCATCCGCAACAACCGGGTGCTGCCGTGACGAAGGAGCCTTTCGCCAACGTACAGCGCCTGGTCCTGCACGGCAGCACCTGGAACGTCGGCCGGCATCTTGCGCTGGAGTTCCCCGAGCCCGCGCGCTCGGAGCCTTCACGCGAGGTGACGACGCCGTCGCATCCGCTCACCTTCCTGGCGGCGAAGCGCAAAGACGGCACGCCGTTGTGCCAGCCGACCTGCGCCGCACTGCGCGAGAGGCCGGAGGTGCAGCTCAGCATCGGCTTCAGCCGGCGTGGTCTCGCTGCGCTCGACGTGCCATCACACGTGCTCTCCGGCTTCGCTCTCAAGGCGCCGGCGTTCACCGCGGGCGCGGCGCCGCGATCGAGCCGCCAGCTCGGCAGCACCGGTCGCAGCACGCCGCCGCACTGGGACGCCGCGTTCGACCACGCCAGGCTCGACGCAGTGCTGAGCCTGCACGGCGAAGCAGACGAGGCGCTCGATCGCCTCGTCGAAGAGATCGGGAAGGCTGCCAGCCTCTGCGGCGTCGTCGTTCGCGCACTGCCGACGATGCGCCGTATCGCGAACCCGCCCGACGTTGCCGATGCCCCCGGTCCCGCCGAAGCGGCCGATCACCCCGAGGCGGCGGACTCGCGCGCGCAGTGGAGCCACTTCGGTTTCCGAGACGGGCTGTCTCGCATCGGCATCGAGGGCTGGTCGACACCTGAGCAGTTGGCGAGGTGCAGACCTTTCTCGATCCATCGCGCCGGCGAATTCGTGCTCGGCCACCCGCAGGATTCGGGCGCCAACCCGTACATCGCGGGCCCCGGCGCGCGCGTGTGGCCGGAGGAGGTGCGTGCGTTCTTCCGCGACGGCAGCTTCGGCGTGCTGCACCAGATGGAGCAACACGTCGAGGCGTTCGACGCGTTCATCACCGATGCCGCTGGCAAGCTGGAAATCAGCGAGCACGAGCTCAAGGCCAAGCTCTGCGGCCGCTACCCCGACGGGCGCGTCATGTCCGGCGACCGGGTGCCCGGCCGGATCGACGACGACTTCGATTTCAGCGGCGATGCCGAAGGCCTGCACTGCCCCTTCGGCAGCCATATCCGCCGAATGAACCCGCGAGAGACGGCCGACGTCGCCCGCGCACTGCCGCACGGGGCGCGCAGCCGTGCGCTGCTCCGCCGCGGCATGCCGTACGCGCACAAGCGCGACGACGGCACGGTCGAGCGTGGGCTGGTGGGCCACTTCTTCTGCGCCAGCATCGAAGACCAGTTCGAGCACCTCGTCGGCCAGTGGGGCGAGCGCGTGCCGCTCGGCAGCGCCGATCGTGGCCATGCGCGAGATCCGCTGATCGGAACCCACGAGTTCGACGACGGCGACTTCCAGATCCCGCAAGACGACAGGAAGGCGCCCCTGCGCGTGACAGGGCTCGAGCCCTTCGTTCGTGTCGTCGGCACGTCGTACCTTTTCTATCCGGGCCTGTCGACCTTCCAAGGCATCCTCGCGAGCGAGTTCTGGATTCCCGACAACGACGACGAGGCCGACACGTGAAGGCTCCGCCGCCCGGCGACGACATCGTCCCGGTGCCGCCGCCGCTCGTCGAATCGCCACCCTACGACCGCTTCTGCGATCTCGTCACGACCGGCGGCGTGGCGAGCGGCGTGGTGTATCCGTGGGCCATCGTCGAGATCGCCCGCGCTTACCGTTTTCGCAGCATCGGTGGCACCTCGGTCGGGGCGATGGCTGCAGCGCTCGCGGCCGCCGCCGAGTACGGCCGCCGCCACGGCCACGACCTGGCCTTCGAAACGCTGCGGCGGCTGCCCGGCGCGCTCGGCGAGGCCCTGCCCGACGGCCGCACGCGCATGCTTTCGCTGTTCCAGACGAACGCGCGCGGCCGGCGCCTGATGGCGCTCTGGCGCCTGCTCGGCCGGGGCCGCCTCCTTGGGGACAGCGAGGAGGATCCGAAATACGTGCAAGGTGGGTTTGAGCGGTTCAAGGGCGCAGCAGGCGTGGTAAGTCGGGTGATCGGAGCCATGGCACGCGCCTATTCAAAGCCCTTGTTCATGATTGCGGTGATTGCGGCTGCGATCGGCGTGGTCGCGTGGTGGCTGATCGGCCTCGTCGATAGCGGTTCGCCGTGGCTGCGCGCCGTCCTGCTGCTCATCCTGTGCACCGTCGGCGCGCTCGCCGCATTCGTGTGTGTACTGTGGTGCGACGTCAAGAAAGGCGTGATCGACAACAACCTGGGGCTTTGCAAGGGCGGCACCCTGGAGGCGCCGGGCCCGGAAGGCCAACGGCCCGGCATTTCGGAATGGCTGCACCAAGGCATCCAGCGGAGCGCCGGCCTGGATATGCGAGACCGGCCGCTGACCTTCCGTGACCTTTGGTGTGCGCCGGCGCACCCCGGCGCCGAAGGCCTGCCGTGCGACGAGCACGACCCGCAGAGCCAGCGATCGATCGACCTGCAGATGATCACCACCAACGTCACGCACAGCCGGCCCTACCGCCTGCCGATGCTCGACGAGACCAGCCGGCTCTTCTACCGCCCCGCCGACCTGGAGGACTATTTCCCGCCGCCCATCATCCAGGCCATGGTCGACGTATCGCTGCCGTACCGGGCCAAGTCGCCATCGGATGCGACGGAGGGCGACGAAACCCGCAGCTTTCTCGAGCTGCCCGGCGCAGATATGCCGATCGTCGTGGCGGCGCGACTGAGCCTCAGCTATCCGCTGCTCTTCTCGGCGGTTCCGCTCTGGGCAATCGACTACGAATCCGACAAGGGACAACGCAAGCTGAAGCGCTGCCTGTTCACGGACGGTGGGGTGTCGTCCAACTTTCCGATCCACCTTTTCGATTCGGCAATGCCACGCTGGCCGACCTTCGGCATGTGGCTCGATCGGCGCGATCCGAACGGGCCGCGTGCCGAGAAGGCCAACGTTTCCCAGAAGCCGGGCGGCCGCGAGGCTCCCGACATCCCGGATGGGCCACCGGCCGAGGAGCAGGACACGCGGCGGGCCGGCGACGTTTGGCTGCCGGAGTTCACCGGACAGGGCTGGGGCGACAGCTGGGATCGCTTCGACCCGTATGCAGCCGACGCGTCGTCGCACATACCGCCCGCCATGCCGGTGGGCGTGCTCGCCAACGTCAAGTTCTCGGCAGGCTTTCTGGCGGGCATCGCGACGACTGCGCTCGAATGGCGCGATCGCGCCAGCTTTCGCCTGCCGCACGTGCGCAACCGGGTCGCGCGGCTGCGGCTGCGCCAGGGCGAGGGCGGCCTCAACATCGGCATGTCTCGCCGTCAGATCCTGCAGATGGCGCACCGCTACGGCACCCAGACCGGCGTGCTCTTCGTCAATCGCTTTGCCGACCGCGCAGGGCATGCCTCGCGCGCCTGGCAGGAGCAGCGCTGGATGCGCATGGTGCTGCTCATCCGCGGTTTGCGCGAGCGGTTGACGAGCCTGCGCGAGAGCGTCGAATGGACGGGCGCATTCACGGTACCGATGGCCGAGGCGATCGATGGGGCGCAGCTTCGTGCACCCCTCAGCGACGGCGCCCGAAGCCAGCCGCTCAAAGGCTGGGAAGCGGACGGGATACGCAAGTTGCTCGCCGACATCGAGCAGCTGGAACAAAGCCTGCGCGACTTGAAGCCGGAGGCCTACAAGCCGCTTCCGGAACCCGAACTGCGGTTGCGGGCGCCTCTCTGAGAAGTCGGCTCTGCCCAAGGTCGGTGTTCATGGGCGAGCGCCCCCGGTGCGGCATGACGTTTGCCCCCCGAGCCATGCCGAAACCCAGCCAACGTGCCGCCGCACTCGTCGATGCTTTGCGCGTCGACGCTGTCGAGACCGATCGCGAAGGCGCCTTTCCCGACCATTCGATCTCGCTGCTGAAGCAGGCTGGACTGCTGGCGGCGCCGGTGCCCGCTGCTGCCGGCGGCGAGTCGCTCGGCGACGTGGATCACAGCCTCGAACTGCTCCAGACGCTGGCGCAGGTCGGCCGCGGCAACCTCGTCGTCGGCCGGCTCTACGAAGGCCACGTCAACGCGCTGCAGCTCGTTGAGCGCTACGGCGACGCAGCGCAGCGCCGGCGCTGGCAGGCCGACGCCGTCGCCGGCGGCCTGTTCGCGGTCTGGAACACGGAGGCGGCCGACGGCGTGAAGCTGCATGGCGACGGCAGCGGCGCGTATCGACTCGCCGGCGCCAAGACCTTCGCCTCCGGCTGCGGCAAGGTCGACCGCGCCCTGGTCACCGCCGCGCGCGACGATGGCGGCTGGCAGATGACGATCGTCGATTGCGCTGCTCACGCGCCGCGCGAGGACCGCCAGTTCTGGAAGCCGCTCGGCATGCGCGCCACCGCCAGCTTTCGCGCCGACTTCAGCGGCGTCCGCATCGACGCGGGCGACCTGCTCGGCCAGCCGGGCGACTTCTATGCCGAGCCCGCGTTCAGCGGCGGCGCGATCCGCTTCGCCGCGGTGCAGCAAGGCGGCATCGAGGCCGTGTTCGACGAGACCAGGCGCTTCCTCGCCGGCCTCGGCCGCACCGACGACCCGCACCAGCGCATGCGGCTCGGCGAGATGGCGATGCGCGTCGAGAGCGGGCGGCTCTGGCTCGGCGGTGCAGCGGCGGCGGCCTCGACGCCGGCCCGACTCGTCGCGTATGCCAACCTGATGCGCAGCGCGATCGAGGACAGCGCGCTCGTCGTCATGCGCCTGGCCGAGCGCTCGGTCGGCGCCCGCGGCCTGCTGCGGCCCGAGCCTTTCGAGCGTCTGCATCGCGACCTCACGCACTACCTGCGCCAGCCCGCGCCCGATGCCGTTCTCGTCCATGCCGGTGCCGATGTGCTGGCTCGACCGGAGCCGGCGTGGCGGCTCTGGGAGTGAGCGACACGTGACGGTCATCGACACGTCTGCGAAGTCGCTGCCCGCGAGCTACTTCGATGATGTCTACGCTGCCGACGACGATCCGTGGCGATTCGCGACCAGCGCCTACGAAGCCTCGAAATATGCCGACACCGTCGGTGCCCTCGGCGAGCTGCGCTTCGCGAGCGCGTTCGAGATCGGCTGTTCGATCGGCGTGCTGACGCGTTCTCTGGCCGCCCGCTGCGAGCAGCTGCTGGCCGTCGACATCAGCGAGGCGGCGCTGTCGCAGGCACGCCGGCGATGTGCCGACCTGCCGCAGGTCGAGTTCGAACGCCTCGACGTGAGCCGCGAATTTCCACAGCGCCGATTCGATCTCGTCGTGATGTCGGAGGTCGGCTACTACTGGTCGCGGCCGGATCTCACGGGCGTGCTCGATCGCATCGGCTCGGCCTTGCTGCCCGGCGGCCTGCTGCTGCTCGTCCACTGGACGCCCCCGGTCGCCGACTACCCGCTCCGCGGCGACGAGGTGCACGAGGCGGCTCTCCTGCGCGCCGCGGCCGATGGCCTCCTGCGGCCTGTCAGCGGCTGGCGGCGCGAGAGCTACCGGCTCGACCTGCTCGAGCGTCGGCCTTCGAGCGCTGCCGCGCCAGCAGCAGACGCATCGCGTTGATCGCGTCGCGCATCGGCACCGGCGGCGGCGGCGGCGGCGGCACGGTGCGCGCGCGGCGGGTCGTCACCTCGCGCCAAAGCGTGCCGAACGGGCCGCCGGCAGCGACGCGCTTCGCCAGCCAGCGGGCCGGCACGCCCAGGCTCTCGGCGAGACGTTGCAGCCGTTGCTCGGCTGCCTGCGAGCGGGGCGCGGTCGCGGCCCAGGCGCTGCGCAGGCGGCGTCGAAGCGCGATCTCCTCGGCCCACGCCACCGGATCGACGACATGGGCGTCGGCACCGGCGCGCGCCAGCGACGCCCACTCGCGCAGCTGCCACGACAGCCCGACGGCGACGCGGCCGTGCCAGCGGCTCGACGTGACGACCGAGACCTTCTTGCTGTGCCGCACCTTGAGGTCGTGGCCCCGGAGCGCCTGGTAGAGCGCTTCGTCTTCGAGGAACGGCTCGGCGGGCAAGCCTCCGACGTGCCCGTAGGCGCGCGTGGTGATGGCCAGGCTGGCGCCGAAATGCTGGTGGTGGCGCGGCCAAGGGATCGACCGGGTCGGGATCGATCTCGTGCTCGAGCCGCGACCGCAGGCGCTGGTAAACGTCGTCGCGGCACGTGTAGCGTGCGAGAGCCGGCAGGCGATCGGCATCGGCGTCCATGACGATGCGACCGCCGACGGCGTCGGCACCGGCGTGCACCTCGGCAAGTGTGGCCGCCAGCCAGCCGGGGTCAACGCGAGTGTCGCCGTCGGTGCTGGCGATCACCCCGCTTCTGCCGCCTGTCGTCGACAGCCGCCGCCAGGCTTCGTTCATCAGGCAGGCGCGGGCATGGCCGACGTGGGCGACGGCCGCCGGGAACACGACCTCGACCACGTGCAAGCGCAGCCGCGGCCGCCGTGCCGCGAACCGCCGCACGATGGCAGCGCTGTCGTCGCTGCAGTTGTTGGCGAGCACGATAACCTCGAAGCGGTCTGGATCGAACGGCGCACCGTCGGCGTCGCGCTGCGCGGCCAGCGAACGCAGCGCCGCGGGCAAACGCCGGGCCTCGTCGCGGACCGGCATCACGACGCTCACTTCGAGCAGGTCGTGAGGTGGCGGCAACTGCTTCCAGTCGGGAAGCCGGCGCCGGCGGATGACGGGGGGTCGAAGTGCGAGCGTGGGGTCCATCGACCTGGAACGAAAGGCGATGCTCGAAGTCGGCAAGGCTCGTGCCCGTGATGGCGGCGAAATACCTCGGCCACCGTGCAACTTTGCCCGCATGGGTGGGCTCCAAAATTGCGTCGCGGAATATACTGAGGGCGTTCAATGGCTGTGCATATGTCGAACTGGGACCGGAAGGGATCGTTCATGGGCGTCAAACTCAAGGTCGCAGGCTGGTTGGCGCTCGGTGCCGTGGCCGGCGCGCTCGCCACGATGCAGTTCGAAGCCACCGCCCGCAACACCGTCGCGCGACTGCCCGTCGAGGAGCTGCGCCAACTGGCCGACGTGTTCGGCATGGTCAAGAGCGATTACGTCGAACCGGTCGACGAGAAGAAGCTGATCAGCGACGCGATCGGCGGCATGGTCGCCGGCCTCGACCCGCACTCCCAGTATTTCGACAAGAAGACGCTCAAGGAATTCCGCGAATCGACCACCGGCCGGTTCGTCGGCATCGGCATCGAGATGGGCATGGAAGACGGCCTCGTCAAGGTCGTGAGCCCGATCGAGGGCTCGCCCGCGTTTCGTGCCGGCATGAAGAGCGGCGACCTCATCACCAAGATCGACGACACGCTGGTCAAGGGCCTCTCCGTCGACCAAGCCGTCAAGAAGATGCGCGGCGAGCCGAACACCAAGGTCGTGCTCACCGTGTTCCGCAAGAGCGAGGGCCGCACCTTCCCCGTGAACATCACGCGCGAAGAAATCCGGACCCAGAGCGTTCGTGCCAAGATGATCGAGCCCGGCTATGCCTGGCTTCGCGTCAGCCAGTTCCAGGACCGCACGGTCGAGGACTTCTCCACCAAGCTGGCCGACCTGTACAAGCAGGACCCCAACATCAAGGGCCTGATCCTCGACCTTCGCAACGACCCGGGTGGCCTGCTCGAAGGCGCGATCGCGCTGTCGGCCGCGTTCCTGCCGACCGACGCGGTCGTCGTCACCACCAACGGCCAGATCCCGGACTCGAAGGCCACCTTCAAGGCGTCGCCCGAGTACTACCAGCGCCGCGGCGGCAGCGATCCGTTGAAGCGCCTGCCCGACGCGGTGAAGAAGGTGCCGCTGATCGTGCTCGTCAACGAAGGCTCGGCGTCGGCCAGCGAGATCGTCGCCGGTGCGCTGCAGGACTACCACCGCGGCACCATCATGGGCGCGCAGACCTTCGGCAAGGGTTCGGTGCAGACCGTGCGACCGCTGTCGCCCGACACGGCGCTGAAGATCACGACGGCGCGCTACTACACGCCGAGCGGCGCCTCGATCCAGGCCAAGGGCATCGTGCCCGACGTGATGCTCGACGAGACCGCGGAAGGCAACCTGTTCGCCGCCCTGCGCACGCGCGAGGCCGACCTCGACAAGCACCTGCAGAGCGGCCAGGGCGCCGAGGTGAAGGACGAGGCCCGCGAGAAGGCACGTGAGGAAGCGCGCAAGAAGTTCGAGGCCGAGACGGCTGCCCGCAACGGCGCCCCGAAGCCGCCGATCGAGTTCGGCAGCGCCGAGGACTTCCAGCTCAGCCAGGCGCTCAATCGCCTGAAGGGCAAGACCGTTCTGGCCAGCAAGACCGCGGTCGAGCGCAAGCCGGAGGTCGAGACGAACTGAACGACGAGGACCTGCTGCGGTATTCGCGGCACCTCCTGCTCGACGACATCGGCATCGAAGGCCAGCGCCGGCTGGCGGCGTCGCACGCCCTCGTCGTCGGTGCCGGCGGTCTGGGTTCGCCGGTCATCCTCTATCTCGCGACGGCCGGCGTCGGCCGCCTCACCATCGCCGACGGCGACCGCGTCGACCTCACCAACCTGCAGCGCCAGATCGCCCATTCGGTGGCGCGAATCGGCACGGCGAAAGCGGTTTCGGCGGCAGCGGCGGCGGCCGCGATCAATCCTTTTGTCGAAGTGACGGCCCTGATCGAACGAGTAGCAGGCAACCGCCTCGACACGCTCGTCGCCAGCGCTGACGTCGTTCTCGATTGCAGCGACAACTTCGTGACGCGCCACGCCGTCAACGCTGCCTGCGTGCGCCACGCGAAGCCGCTCGTCGCCGGTGCCGCGATCGGCTTCGACGGCCAGATCTCGGTCTACGACACCCGACTCGCCGACGCGCCCTGCTACGCCTGCGCCTTCCCGCACGACCCGGCCTTCGCCGACGTGGCCTGCGCGACGATGGGCGTGTTTGCGCCGCTGGTCGGCATCGTCGGCAGCATGCAGGCCGCCAAGCGCTCAAGCTGCTGGTCGGCATCGGCACATCGCTGGCCGGGCGGCTGCAGATGCTCGACGCGCGAACGATGGGGTGGACGGAGATCGGTGTAGGTCGCGATCCGCACTGCGCTGTCTGCGCGAGTCGCGCCGCTTCGTCGTAGACAAGCGCGATCGACTACGGCGAGAGCGACGCCAGAATCGCGTCGGCGACGACGATGCCGTCGCGCTCCGCCGCCAGCAGCAGAGCCTCGCGACGGGCGCCCGGCAGGCGGACACCGTCGTCGACGAGCATCTCGGCCACCAGCGCTTCGACGCGGTCGAAAAAGGAAGCACTGCCCGCCAGCGCACCGGGATCGATGACGAGGAAGGCCTGGCCGAGTCCCGGCCGGTTGCCTTCGTCGACGAAGAAGCTCGACGCTTCGTAGCCGAAGCGGGCGCCGATCAGCGCCGTGACCATGAGCTCGACCATCAGTGCCAGCATCGCGCCCTTGGCGCTTGTGGCGGCGCCGAGCGGCAACATCGAGCCGGCGAGGCCGGCCTTCGCATCGGTGGTCGGCTGGCCGCTGGCGTCTAGCGCCCAGCCGGCCGGGATCGGCTGACCGGCCTTGGCCGCGACCATGAGCTTGCCGCGGGCGACCTCGCTGAGGCTGAGGTCGATCATCAGCGGCGGGCCGGCGCGGCGCGGGAAGATGGCGGCGACAGGATTGGTGCCGAAGATCGGATGGCGGCCACCCGCCGCCGGCATCGCTGCCGGCGAGTTCGTGAAGCCGATGCCGACCAGGCCTTCCGCTGCCGCTGCGCGCAGGTGATCGACGAGCACGCCGGCGTGGTGGCTGCGCACGACGCCCGCAAAGCCGATGCCGAATTCGCGCGCCCGCGCCGACGCTTCCGCGATCGCCAGCTCGCAGGCTGGAAACGCCAGCCCTTCGCCGGCATCGACGATGCACGTCGCGCCCTTGCTCTTCATGACCTTTGCGATGGCGCTGCCGTCGACGCGGCCGTTCTTCAGGTGGGTGGCGTATTGCCCGACGCGGGCGAGCCCGTGTGAGCCGAGTCCCTGCGCGTCGGCGAGCACGAGCGCTTGCGCGGTCGACGCCGCCATCGCTTCGCCGGCACCGGCGGCTGCGAGCGTGGCGGCGACGCGGCGGCGGGCTTCGGCCATCGTCATCATCGTCATCAGTGCAACGCCTCGAGAACCTTCTCGGCGATCACGGAGGAGACGCGCTTGTTCGACTCGACCGAGACGCCGGCAATGTGCGGCGTGAGCAGCAGGTTCGGGCAATCGGCGAACGGGTGGTCCGCAGTCAGCGGCTCGACGGCGAAGACATCGAGAGCGGCGCCGCCGAGCTGGCCGCTCTTCAACGCCGGCGCCACCGCCGCTTCGTCGACGATGCCGCCACGGGCGCTGTTGATCAGCACGGCGCCGCGCTTCATGGCGGCGATGCGGCGCGCGTCGAAGAGGCCGCGGGTGGCGTCGACGAGCGGCACGTGCAGGCTGACGACGTCGGCCGTGGCGACGAGTTGATCGAGCGACATCGGCTCGACACCGGCGTCCTCATACGCCGCGTGGCCCGCCGGCAGCGCCGGGTCGAAGGCGACGACGCGCATGCCGACCGCCTTCGCCAGCGCCGCGGTCCGCTGGCCGATCGACCCGAAGCCGACCAGCCCCATCGTCTTGCCGGCGATCTCGCGCCCGCCCGACAACGCGGCGCGCGGCCAGCGACCGGCGGCCACGTCGGCGGTCGAGGCGTAGGCGCCGCGCAGGAGCAGCATCGCCGTGGCGATCACGTATTCGGCGACCGAGAGCGCGTTGGCGCCAGTCGCCGGGATCACGGTAATGCCGCGCGCGGCGCAGGCGTCGACATCGATGTTGTCGAGGCCGACCCCGAGCCGGCCGACGACCTTGCAGCGCGTCATCGCTTCGAGCAGCGGCCCGCGGACCTGGGTACGGTTGCGGACGATCAACGCCTCGGCGCCGGCGGCTTCGCGAAGCAGGCGCGGCGCGTCGTCGACGAGGGCGGCGTCGTGCAGCACGTCGTGCACCGCGGCCAGCTTCGCCACCGCGCGCTCGTCCATGAACTCCGCGACGACGATGCGCGCCACGTCGCGGGTCAGGCCGATTCGTACAGTCGCGTGAGAACGAACTCGCGGTGGCCGAGCGCTTCGGCCGCAGTGAGCCTGCCATTGGCCGTGCGCAGCATGCACTCGAGCAGCTGGTCGCCGGCCTGGTCGAGGTTGATCTCGCGCTGCAGGAGACCCGAGGTGTCGACGTCGATGTGCTCGCTCATCAACCGCACCGTGCGCGGATTCGCGCAGATCTTGATCACGGGCAGGATCGGATTGCCGATGACGTTGCCCTGCCCCGTCGGGAAGAAGTGCACTGCGTAGCCGGAAGCCGCGCAGAGCGTGACCATCTCGGCGGCCGCGCTCGACGAGTCCATGAACCACAGGCCCGGATGCGTGGGCATCTCGGCCTTGTCGAGCACGCCGTCGACCGTGCAGGTCTTGCCGATCTTCTGGATGTTGCCGAGCGCCTTCTCCTCGATCGTCGTCAGGCCGCCGGCGATGTTGCCCTTGGTCGGCTGCGAGTCGGAGAGGTCGCTGGTCTTGTGGCGATTGATCACGTCCTGGTAGCGGTAGAACATGAACA
>Ga0123338_10001173_pt1 | contig 25506 bp, 18 predicted proteins | sample grotaG_FD_89793 | JGI IMG/M metagenome (GOLD analysis project Ga0123338, IMG submission 89793) | Glacier valley bacterial and archeal communities from Borup Fiord, Nunavut, Canada, to study Microbial Dark Matter (Phase II) -... | ecosystem: Environmental > Aquatic > Freshwater > Ice > Glacier ...
CTAGCACCCAAATTGACAAGAACGACAAGTGTCGGAGTTGTCGTTCTTGTCGGTTTGTCGAAAATGAAGTAAGAAGTATCTCAGGGATTCCATCTATGCAGAATTGGCGCTTTTTGCATTAGGCATGGAAACTAATCTTGCCAAACCCACTTTTAGATAATGAGCTTTTTTTTAGAGTGTTGCTTAGTTCTAATTCAGGTTAGTATATAAAAGATTAATAAAATCCCAACAGTAATTCCATCCCAAACGATTAATGTAGGAAAATCTCCACATTCGCTTAAATCAAAAGTACATTAATTAAAATATAATTATACGGTATAAGCTCTGTTTTCCTGATAATATTTATCCACTTTTTCAATCAGCCTAAGTTTCTCATCTTCATCCAGAAAGCTTGCTGCAAAGGAGTTCTTGGCCAGTTGTAGGATTTGCTCCTGTGTTAGGTGAAGCGCATGGGCTACAGCCATGTAGTTTTCATTGATATAACCTCCAAAATAAGCCGGATCATCCGAATTGACCGTTACCATCATCCCTTTGGCCAGCATTTCGGCAATGGGATGTTTGGTCATATCGTGTACCACTTTCAGTTTAAGGTTTGAGAGCGGGCAAATAGTTAATGGCATCTTTCGCTCCACCAGTTCATCTACCAATGCAGGGTCTTCGAGCGAACGGTTTCCATGGTCGATGCGTGAAACTTTAAGTAAATTTAAAGCTTCCCATACATATTCGGGCGAGCCCTCCTCCCCCGCATGAGCAACCACGAGCAACCCTGCTTGCCGGGCTTTTTCAAACACACGCATGAATTTGGAAGGTGGATGTCCTTTTTCAGATGAATCCAATCCCACTGCAGTAATCCAATCTTTGTATAGAAGGGCAACATCAAGGGTTTCAAAAGCAGCCTCTTCACTGAGATGACGCAGAATGGAAACAATAAGTTTAGAGCTGATACCCAACATTTTATGTCCATCGTTTAGCGCGCGGTGAATTCCTGTAATCACATTGCTGAATGGAACACCACGGGAGGTATGAGTCTGAGGATCAAAGAAGATTTCAGTATGAACTACATGCTGTGAATGAATTTTTAGCAGATAAGCCCATGTCAGATCGTAAAAATCCTGTTCTCCAATCAACACATCAGCGCCGCTGTAATAAATATCCAGAAACTCCTGTAGGTTATTAAAATTGTAAGCCGCTTTCAATTCATCCACTGAATTGTATTTCAACTTCATGTTATTGCGCAGAGCAATTTTGAACATTAATTCAGGTTCGAAAGTTCCCTCAATGTGCAAATGAAGTTCAGCCTTTGGAATTTCAGCAATAAATCGATCAATGGTGGTGAGCATACTTTCAAAGAGTTATCGTTTGATTAGAAATAATCCTATTTAAACAGCAAATCCAACAGATTGTTCGCTGCATAATGCATGTAAAAGTAAGCAACAAGACCGACATTCGCAAAACGGCCTCTTACCTATATCCGAAGCGTTATAATTTTCTTTCAGCAAAACGGTTATCTTTGCTCCTTCAAAAAAACAGGATAGAATGATTTCAGTTGATGGACTTACAGTAGAGTTTGGCGGATCGGCTCTTTTTTCGGATATCTCATTTGTGATCAATGATAAAGATAGGATTGCTTTGATGGGGAAGAATGGAGCCGGTAAATCTACGCTTCTGAAAGTGATCGCGGGTGCCAAGACTGCTAATAAAGGGAGGGTTTCTTCCCCCAAAGATGCGGTAATTGCTTACCTTCCACAGCATTTATTGACCGAAGACAACCGCAGTGTTTTTGACGAAGCTGCACAGGCATTTTCACGTATCAAAGGAATGGAACAACAGATTGCTTCCATGAACGAGGAACTGGCCACACGCACTGACTACGAATCGGATAGTTATTTCAGCCTTATAGAACAAGTATCCACCCTGAGCGAAAAGTATTATTCAATCGAAGAAATCAATTTTGATGCTGAAGTTGAAAAAATACTCATTGGACTGGGCTTTACCCGTGAAGATTTCACCAGGCCCACCAGTGAATTCAGCGGTGGATGGCGCATGCGCATCGAACTAGCCAAGATACTGTTGCAGAAACCTGATTTGATTTTACTGGATGAACCCACGAATCACATGGACATTGAGTCGATCCAATGGCTTGAAGAGTTCCTGATCAATGGGGCCAAAGCTGTGATTGTGATTTCGCATGACCGTGCATTTATCGATAAAATTACCACACGCACCATTGAGGTGACCATGGGCCGCATTTACGACTACAAGGTGAACTACTCAAAATACCTTGAATTGCGCCTTGAACGCCGCGAGCAGCAGCAGAAACAATTCGACGAACAGCAAAAGTTTATTGCTGAAACTACCGAGTTCATTGACCGCTTCAAGGGAACTTATTCAAAAACCCTACAGGTAGGGTCCCGTGTGAAGATGTTGGAGAAACTGGAGATTGTGGAAGTGGACGAAGTAGATTCTTCCGCCCTGCGCCTGAAATTTCCACCCTCGCCCCGCTCAGGTAATTATCCTGTGATTGTTGAAGAGCTTTCGAAAAGCTATGGCGACCACCTGGTTTTTGGCAATGCCTCCCTTACCATTGAACGGGGAGAGAAAATTGCACTGGTAGGTAAAAACGGTGAAGGAAAATCGACACTCGTTAAAGCGATCATGAGCCAAATAGATTACCAGGGCAAAATGACCTTGGGACACAATACCATGATTGGCTATTTTGCCCAAAACCAGGCATCTCTGCTCGAAGAAGAGCTGACCGTTTTCCAAACCATCGACGATGTGGCGGTGGGCGACATACGCACCAAAATAAAAGACCTTCTCGGGGCTTTTATGTTCGGCGGTGATAACATTACAAAAAAAGTGAAAGTACTCTCAGGAGGCGAACGTACCCGTCTGGCAATGATCAAGTTGTTACTCGAACCGGTTAACCTACTCATTTTGGATGAGCCCACCAATCACCTGGATATGCGTACCAAAGATATTCTTAAAAGTGCATTGAAAGATTTCGATGGCACCCTGATCCTTGTCTCGCACGACCGCGATTTTCTGGATGGCCTTGTAACCAAGGTGTACGAATTTGGAAATAAGCAGGTGAAAGAACATCTGGGCGATATTTATAGCTTCCTTCAAAAGAAAAAACTGGACAACCTGAGAGAAATTGAGCGAAAAAGCACCAAATAATCGCAACGGAGCAACTTACTCCATTCGTCTTTGTGATAATCTAATAACCAGACCTTTGTAACTATGCTGGTCGCTGTATATCCTTCTACAAGTAGTATACCTCTGTAATACCATTGTATTATTCAATTCAAATATAATTAAAATATAACACATAATTAATTCGTATAAATATGAATTAATTATGTATTATATTTTAATTATATACGTATTATATTTGAATTAAATGATGCCATGGTAATACAGTGGTAATACAGTAATAATGGCAGGATAACAACTGAAGCTTACCCAGTTATTACGGGTAAGGGTAACAATACCATATACTTACCAGTTTAAACCTTCCAAATAATAATTGGCCAACCTACCAATTTATGTAGAATCCTGATGCCTTGTTTTTCTTCAACCTCATGAATATAGCGATATTCATTCAAATATTTCTTTCTCCAATGGTGGATGAGAAAAAACATCAAAATAAAGTAGTTTCCGGATAAATGATTGAGCCAAATCAGAACTTTTAAGCATCAACTTTGATCATGGTTTAAATGAATAATAATCCAATTCTGCTTTGGATGGAAATACTCCCTTAAAATTAAAAATTAATCTTTTTCAAAACATTGTAACAATGAGTTTGTTAACATTCTATATTGGATGTTAATCCTAACTTCTTACGAACTTACTGCGCATAAATACAAAAACGTGATTGCATTCAGATACCTGTTTATTAATTGGTTATATATATAATTAAAATACAATTTAGAATTAATTTAAATTAAAGCAGAATAAAGACAACAAAGTCTTTATTAATTCGTAATTTAGAAATGATTGTAGTAGAAAAAATTAACATATAATGAGAGTTTAAGGGATACGTGTTTATTAAAACTGGTTTATTTTTCCAGATAGATTTTTATGCAGAATTGTGATTGACAAAAATATAATCAGTTTGGGACAGATAACTGAATTCTTTGAGAAGCTATTCCGTGCAGACAGTTGGCCTGCAAGATGGAATTGCGGGACGTGGACAGAGTTCCATGGCTGGCTGTACATTTGTTCAGATTTAGCTATAGGAGCTGCTTTTTTTGTAATTCCTATCTTTTTAATACAATTCATAAAAAGGAAACCAACTATTCCTTTACCCATTGTATTTTGGTTATTTGGAGCTTTTATCATTTTCTGTGGATTGACCCACTTGATGGATGCGATCACATTTTGGTGGCCTGGCTATAGGGTAAGTGCAATGTTACTTTTCATAACTGCCGTTGTTTCATGGATTACGATTTTGGCAATTTACAAATATTTCCCTGTTGCATTAAGTTTAAAAACTTCTAAAGATTTTGAAGCAGAATTAATAGAGCGCAAAAAATCTGAATCGAAGTTTATTGGCTTATTGGAATCGGCCCCTGATGCGATGGTAATTACAAGCGGCGATGGGGAAATATTGATGATAAATGCACAAACTGAAAGACTCTTTGGTTTCAAAAGAGAGGAAATGACTGGAAAGAAGATAGAATTTTTAATCCCGGAACGGTTTCATCACAAACATACCAACCACCGGGAGGGCTATGTTGAAAATCCGAAGATACGTGGGATGGGAATTGGAATGAACTTATTCGGAAGGCGAAAAGATGAAAGTGAATTTCCCGTAGAGATAAGCCTAAGCCCCATGGAAATAGGTGAGCAAGAGAAGTTTATGGTTATTTCCGCTATTCGTGATATTACAAAACAAAAAGAGGCGGAAGCGGAAATTAAAAAATTGAATGGAAATCTGGAGCTACTTGTTGTTGAACGCACTGTAGAACTTGAACTTGCTTTAGCGAGCGAAAAAGCTGCCCGTGCCGAAATGAATCAAAATCAGTTGCGGCTCGCTTTTCTTACCGAAGCAAGTAATATACTGGCTTCATCGCTTGATTATTCTGAAACATTGACGAACCTTGTCAAAATGGTAACCCCTCTTATAGCCGACTGGTGCGCTATCGATGAAGTCGGGGAGGATGGAACCATAAAGCGAATAGTGGCATCACATGTCGATCCTAAAAAAATCAAATCTGTATATGAACTGGCCGAGAAATATCCACCTGATATGAATGCCCCACATGGAATATACCAGGTTATCCGTACACGTGAACCGGAACTACACCTTAATATTTCAGATGAATTTTTGGAAAATATTGCCCAAGATGCGGAATATCTTAGTTTAATACGTGAAGTAGGGCTTCAATCGTCCATTACCGTTACGCTCCTTAGCCGGGGTACAATTTATGGAGCACTGACACTTGTAATGGCAGATTCGGGGAGGCATTTTGAAGAAAAAGACCTGGAGTTTGCAAAAGAACTTTCCCTGCGCGCAACACTGGCCCTTGAAAATGCGAAACTTTATAAAGAAATACAAGATAGCAACATTGAACTTGAACAAAGAGTTGCCAAACGAACTGTTGAACTGGAAGCAATTAATAAAGAACTTGAAGCATTCTCTTATTCCGTTTCCCATGATCTTCGGGCACCACTTCGCAGCATTGATGGATTCAGCAACAAAATTCTAAAAGATTATGGAGAACTATTTGATGATCAAGGCAAAGACTATTTTATGCGGGTTAAAAATGCCAGTCAGCATATGGGGCATTTAATCGATGACCTGATAAAACTTGCCCGAATTTCCCGCATTGGAATGAATATGGAAGAAATTAACCTTTCAGCTATTGCCCGATTAATTACTACTGAACTTCAAGAATCAAATCCAGAAAGAAGAGCCAGCTTTCATATTCAGGATGATATGATTGCTAAGGGAGACCGTAATCTACTGCAAATTGCTTTGCAAAATCTGTTGGACAACGCGTGGAAGTATTCAAAAAATCAAACTGAAACTAAAATTGAATTTGGATCTACCCAAAAGGATAAACAGATAATTTATTTTATCACAGACAATGGCGTAGGTTTTGATATGAGGTATGTTGACAAATTATTTGGTGCATTTCAACGCCTTCACAGCTTATCCGAATTTGAGGGCACTGGTATTGGACTGGCAACTGTACAGCGCATTATTAGCCGTCATCAGGGAACAATTTGGGCTGATAGTGAAGTTAATAAAGGAACTACCTTCTTTTTTACATTATAAAATAAAAGAAAATGGAGATCATAGAAAAAACGATTCTTTTGGTTGAAGACAACCCTGATGATGAATTACTGACTCTTTTGGCATTTAAGGACAATAATATAGTAAATGAAGTTATTGTGGCCCATGATGGTCAGGAAGCACTTGATTATTTGTTTGGAACCGGGCAGTATAAAGACCGCGATATGAATCAATTGCCATGGGTCATCTTATTGGACCTTAAACTTCCCAAAGTGGATGGATTGGAAGTATTACAACAAATTCGTTCAAATCTACTTACCAAACACTTACCGGTTGTCATTCTCACTTCATCGAAAGAAGAAATGGATATCATAAATAGTTATCACTTGGGAGCCAACAGCTATATACGTAAGCCGGTTGACTTTGAACAGTTTTCAGAAGCAATTAAACAATTGGGACTGTACTGGTTGGTTTTAAATGAGTTAGCAGTAATAAATTCACCAAAATGAAAAAATCAATTCAAGTGCTCATTATAGAGGACAACCTGGATGATGCAAAATTGGAGATTGACGAGCTAATAAGCGCTGGTTTCGACATTGTTTACGAAATAATCGAAACACGCAAAGCTATGAGGGAAGCTCTACATAATAAGACATGGGATTGTATCATTTCAGATTTTTCATTACCCCAGTTTTCGGGACTTGATGCACTGGAAGAGCTAAAAGAAACAGCAATGGATATCCCGTTTATTTTAGTTTCAGGTGCCATAGGAGAAGAAATTGCCGTGGCGGCAATGAAAGCCGGGGCACATGATTATATCATGAAAGACAACCTTAGCCGTCTTATTCCTGCTTTTGAACGGGAATTAAGGGAAGCAGAAGTGCGACATCAGAAAAAATTGGGTGAGGAGGCCCTGGAAGAGAGTGTACAAGACCTAAAAACACAAAATGCCGAATTCCAAGCTTTAAACCTGGAGTATTTTAATCTAAATGAAGAACTGGTAGATAGTTTAGACCAAATACGACAAATAAATGCAGAACTAACGGTTTCTAAAAATAAGGCCGAGGAATCAGATAAGCTCAAATCAGCATTTCTGGCCAATATGAGCCATGAAATCAGAACCCCTCTAAACGGCATTTTGGGATTTTCAAGTATTTTATTGGATCCTGAATTAACAAAAGAGGAAACTGGAAAATATATTGGCATCATCGATTCCAGCGGGCAACAACTGTTAACTATTATCAATGATATTCTTGATATATCCAAAATTGAAGCCGGACAAATTCCCATTTCCTTAGAAACCCTGAATATCAACCAAACATTGGAAGAATTACTTCAACAATTTAGAATAGAAGCCGAATCAAAAAACCTGGTTTTAAGTCTTAATTATGATACTTTTAAAGAACCAATTGTTATTGATACGGACGCCAACAGGCTTCGTCAGATATTTAACAATCTACTTAGCAATGCCATCAAATTTACCTCTCATGGGGAAATAGAATTTGGATTTACCATAAAAGATAATTTCATTGAGTTTTATGTCAAAGATTCTGGAATTGGCATTGCACATGAGGATCAATCAATCATATTTAAACCGTTCAGAAAGGTTGCAAGCACAACCACTCATTTATATGCAGGCACTGGTTTAGGTTTAGCCATATCGAAAGCTTTGGTTGAAAAGCTTGGTGGCACAATAACACTTAAATCTTATCCTCAAAAAGGTTCTAAATTCATTTTTACCATCCCTTATAATACTAATAATATTGAAATTCATCGCCAGCCATCGATAAAAACAGAATCTAATTTATTTCACAATATGAATCAAAAGACAGTACTTATTGCTGAAGATGAGATGTATAATTATTACTATATTGAAGAATTATTAAAATCTATGAATGTTAAAACCCTTCACGCCTGGAATGGGTTAGAAGCTGTTGAACTGGCAAAAACCCATCCTGACATTTCGTTGGTATTAATGGACATTAGAATGCCTGAAATGGATGGCCTTGAAGCAACAAAACTGATTAAAGAACTTCGGCCCCAGTTACCTGTAATTGCTCAAACGGCTTACTCCTCAAAAGAGGATAGAGAGAATGCCCTTTCATCAGGTTTTGATTACTACCTGTCAAAACCTATTAAACGGGCTTTGTTTGTAGAAGTTATGGACAAATACCTTGTTGAAAATAACGTTTTATAATCAATGTATTAACCTGAGTTCGATCTAATATGCAGGGTATAAATTGAAAATTTTAAACTTGTTCCTTATCCATTGGGTAAAAAGTAAGGGATTTGAAGTTGAATTATCCAACTTTATGTTTAGTTTGCGTGCTCATGTATTTATGCCATAATGCCAAATTCCATTTCCATGACTTCGCCATCGGTTAGTATTTTACCATAGTCTTTGGTTAATTCTTCCTGGCTAACCACTCCTGCATTGCCCATTAATGATATAAAAAGTCCAATATCTGTAATATTAAGTTAATTGATACTATATACTTTCAAGGTTTTAAATACCTTGAAACTTTAACTACTTAAAATTTTAATCCAACCATTAAAGTCATATAAGTGGTTTCATATTCTTTTACGAAATCAGATAATTTCACTATAGTATTATAGCCAACACGTTGGGTCCCATCCATAATAATAAGGTTCTTGCCCATTTGATACCTAAGATTAGAAAACAAAGTCAAATGATTTGCTAATTTAAAATTAAGCCCCACTTCTGCCAGCCAACCACCTTTCTGTATGGGATGGATCCTCATATCTGATGTTTCATCAATGATGGCCTTGGATTTAAATACAAAACCCGTTTCTTTCCCAACTGCAAATGAAGGAGAAATGAAACCCCGGCCAATCTGGTATTTAAATAACAAAGGTATACCAATTGTTTGGGAATTTATCTCAATATTACGCGCAAATTTTTCCGTAGTAGTACTTGTAAGCTCTTCTGTATAAAGCCGTTCATTCCAGATAGCTTCCACTTGAAATGAAAGCCGGTCGTTGAGCAGATGTAAGGGAAAATTAACAAATATGCCAATGGGGTTAGACTTAAATTCTTTGGATACGATGGTAGAGGGGTCTTCCTTGGAATAACTCCCTTTTACAGAGGGCAAAAATGAAATTTCATTCAATTGGACCCCTGAAAATACACCAAACCTTGGCGAGTACATACGCAAATTGCGTTCATAATTAATACAATTATTTCCTTTGCATACCTCATGGATGTATGCTTTTGTAATTTTTGATAATGACTTTGGATCATACTCAACCCGTTGAATTTGATCTTGTATCTTTTTAGAATCACTGAAAACTGACCGCAAAGTATCTCTGTAAACCCTGTTGTGTAAAGTATAGGTAGGGCTATATACAACAGATATATTGGCCTCAGGTTTATAGCGTAGCAGCACGTCTTGATTGGCTAACCCAACCATTTTACTATTTTTCTTTTCAATATAATAAGCCATATCCTGATTTTTCCAATGATGATAAAGGCTCACTTCACCCTTCAGAAGCACATCGATAAACACTTGTTTATATACGCCCCTGACATATACACGTTTGGAAACGTAATATTTATCATTGAACATCTGGTAAGCCTTTATGTCTCTCGGAGTAAATTTATCAATAGGTTTATTTTTTGCCTTAAATACACAAATCTTCGCATTTCTGTACCCCCCCTTATCATTGATCCGGCCATATATAGTATCGTTTGTATTGGTTATTACATAGCCTTTCTTAAAGTTAATCTGCCCATTTACCACCCATGAAAATGAAACAGCGATCACCAGTATCAATGATTTTAAATAGTATTTCATGATCAATTATTTTATGGATTAAATTCACAAACTCAATTCAAAGCTAACCATTATTTTATTGCCGCGATGACTTCCTTCAAATATGTTAATTGATTTTAATAGAGGTAACTAAAGCAACAATTACCTGCTTCGCCCTTAAAACTCTTTAAACGAATAACTTGATTAAAAGGTTGTAGAATAGGAAAAGATTATTTTTCAACCTTATTGGTTGAAAACTACCACTCATTTAAACATAATATATAAAGTATGTAGTATGAAACTTTTTGATTCTCATAATGGATACAATTTTTATTTTTTATATTCACAAACGCCCTCAATGTCAACCGTATATTGACACATCCGGCATCAGCAATGATATGCTGAATGAATTACATTTATGAATTTCCGACAAAAAGACAAAATAAGAAAGAGACAAAAGACAAAAAGACAATTGGCTAAATTGCCTTTTGTCGCTTGTTTTTTTGAATACCAATGGTATCTGGTTTTTCTATTAAAAGTTTCATGATACAATATTTCAACCTTGCCACGTCCGTGCCTCCATGATCAAATTATTTCATTCCAGTATCCGATAAAAACCCATTTATATTGTCCAATACCTTTTCTGAAAGCCTTGATTTGGCTTCCAATGTAAAGCCGGAAGATCGTTCGGATATTATGATATTTTGGTACTTGGAAAATTCTTCCAAATGCTCCCCTACTGCCACGCTATCAAAAATGGCATACGAAGTGGGCTCTGCGGAAATCCAATTGACGAAAGCTTCTTTATCGAAAGTCAGCCCGATGGAGGTGTTGATCAATATGGAATTGGGCTTTTTATTTCTGAATTCAAGTTCTGTAAGTACAATTGAATTCTTTGGCAAATGAAGGCTCACCACATCACAACAAGCAACCAATTCGTTCAAAGGTAAGAATCCAAAACCTTCTTTCTCCAGTTCAAATTTACGGTTACGATTGAAATAAAATACCTTCATCCCAAAATGCCTGGCTGTTCGTGCCACCATTGTTCCCAAAGTCCCCATTCCGATGATGCCCATGGTTTTGCCTCTCAACTCACGGGTATCTGCTTGCCATTGAAGCCTGCCCAGCCCTTTCATCAAATAAATAAGTTCGGCAAATATGAATTCCAGCGTTCCGTCATCGCCATAATCACGCACTCCTTTTACTACAATATTCTGTTGGCGCGCCTCCACAATGTCCACGTTTGCAGCATCTTCGTCGTATAAACTACAACACATGCCAATGTATTTCAGGTTCGGCGAAGCTTTAATCACCTCAGCATTCACCTTGGTGTGCCAGCTAGCCAGGATACAATCAGCATCTCCAATTCTGCTCAGGATTTCATCATCCGTAGCCGGAAAATCATTATAAATGGAAATGGGCGCTATGGATAATATTTTGATTTGTTCCAATACCTGACTTGTCAGGTTGCAGGAATCAATCAGGGTAATTTTTCGAAAAGCCATTTAAGGTATATTTTGAAATAAAGGAATTCAATTTCTGAAACCCACTCACCAAAGAGATGCATCTATGTTCAGAACAAAAAAAATAGAACGCGGATTAAAAAGATATAGCGGATTTAATCTGCGTTCCATTTTTCTATCAATACGCTTTATATTCAGTATTCATCACGTTCAATGTTTGGCGGATCCAAACCCTATAGCGGGAATCTGCACTCCAGGTATTTCCGGCTGAACCAAAATCGCAGAAATGAACCTTTCGCGGATTCCGAAATTCGCCTTCCAGGTCAGTTCCCAAAACCAGGGGAGCCGTAAACGACATCCATATATTGGCAGGTTTATCCATTGAAGATTGAAGGTCAACTACATTGGTTGTGTTCTGAACAATGGCAGTTTCATCCACAAACCCATCGTTAAACCGTGAATCGCGTGCAAGCAAAACAGGACCTCTCATAAGGGCCTGATACCCATTAAGGGTGATCAAACGGGCACTCATGTCAAGTTGAAGAATTACTTTATCTCCGGAAACCCATGCCCTTGAAATCTTTTGATAACTACCCGCCTTGATGCCTTCAATCCGAACACCATTGACCGATATACTGGTTTGATTGCTCCATGCCGGAATGCGCAAGGCCAATGTGAAAGTTTCAGACTTTTCAGGATAAAGGGTGATTTCTACACGGTCGGTTTCTGGATAACTGGTATTCTGCTCCAAGGTTACTTTATTCTTTGCACCCAACAGTACCGAAGCGCTGGATTGACTGTACAAATTCACATAAATTTCATTCCCGGCAGTCATCAAAGCCATTTTTGGAATAAGTGTAAAAGCACGTGGCCCGTTGGCATTGCAGCAATTAATGGGCATCTCACATTGCTCTTCCCCTTCATGGCGCCTTCCTTCAAGGGGACTATATTTGGCGATCTGTGAACCATCAAACTTCATGGAAGCCATCAGTGCATTGTAAACAGTTTTTTCAATCTGGCCGGCATACATTGGGTCGCCTGTCAGTCTCAATAAGTTATTGCACAGTTTGATCCATGTAAAGGTAACACAAGTTTCCATGGTATGGTAAGTGGGTTCAGTCTGCCGTTGCCCGCCATGGTAAAAACATTCGAATGCAGTGCCTGATCCAGCCACATTGATCTCTGTATCAATGATGTTACGAACAGCCAATTCTGCTGATTCAAGGTAACCGGGTTCACCTGTCATGCGGTAAAGTTCGAGCAATCCTTCGTAACACGACATCATTTCATAAGCTTTTTGACCGTTGTCCCACGACCACCATTCATTTGGAAAAGGGAAACGGCTGGCCACATCAATGCCCTCATTGGCTTTGCTGATCAGTTTCGGACCATCCGCAGTTTCCCATTGGGCAACAATATATTTGGCAAAATCAAGGTAACGCTTTTCGCCCGTGTGACGATACAATAAAACCAATGGTTCCAGGATTGAACTGCTGGGCATCCCGTGGTAGTTACCTGTTTTGACAATATCGACATTCGCTGGACCTACCTCCGTAAGCAAATGATCAGCCAGCTTCCGGGCAGCTTCCAATGCCTTTTTATCTGCTGAAATATCGAAATAAGCCAGTAATCCAAGCATGGTATATTTTCTTCCCCAGATGTCCCAATGTTGCAATTGCGCCTCCGATGAATAGTTACCAATGTAACCATCAGGCGTTTGGGTAGCCATTAATCCTGAAACGGCATTTCGGATAATAGCCAGCATTTCCGGATCATGGTTGTATTGGTAGGAGGCTATGGCCGAAAGAATCCATTTGCCCCAGAATTCAGTTTGCCACCGGTTTGTTTCGGTACGTGACTTAAAAGGCTCAATGAGGATTTGAAAATCCTGCTTTTTGATACGCTCGCCGATGCATAAATCAATCTTACTGCCCAAATAACCTTTCATCTGAATGTTGGAAGGCTCCCACGCCTGGAGCACATCCGGCTTCACCTGAACAGGTAAGGATTGTGCAGTAATGAAACCCGAAATTAGAAAAATGATTGCAATTACAATGATTAAACTCTTCATTTTGATTGATTTAATATTTTATTTGATCATTATCTAACTTATCCAATACTGACCACTGCCAACTGCCAAATGATATTAAACACTGCGCACTTCTTCTGACCACTGCCAACTGCCAACTGACCACTGCCAACTAATCACTTCTTTACCTCGTCCAAAGTCAGTGTCCTTGGTGAATTGTATATATTTTTGACTTGCTCACGGGTATTATAGGTCCACGGAAACTGCGCCCAGCACATGAACCATGACCACTGTGGTTGCTGTTCCAGAATTTCAGGCGTTGGCAAATTGCCTACTTCGCCCAGGGCAATCAGCTTTCCCTTGCCCAGTTTCACCAATTGATCGTGGTGCGATTGCTTGAAATCGTTTTTATACACATCAGCTGCCAGGATATCGACATATTTTGCTCCCGGGTAAAACAATTCGTAGGCATAAGCCTGATCGTCTTTCCAGTCGCGGGGAGCATTGGTATTCCAAACCCAAATCAGGTTGTTGAGATGGTGGTAATTGACATAACGATTGTACATCATTTTCCATAATTTCTGAATGCCCTCCTTGCCCGGGCGGTTGCCATACCAGAACCACATGCCGTTCATCTCGTGTTAAGGCCGCCAAAGTACCGGTATATTGGCATCGCGAAGTTTCTTAAGCACTTCTGCCCTTGCATCAATTTTGGCCAGCCATTGACGGTGATATTCCGTGCCGGAGGTAACAATCTGCTTCCACTGATAGTCAGTCACCATGCCTTTTACACTCCGGGCAAAGCCCATACTGTCGTGGTCAAAAGGTTTTACCTGATGATACATCAAGGTGATGATGCAGCCTTTGTGGTATTGGCGGATCGTTTCGTCAACCAGTGATTGGTCAAGCTCTGAAATATCAGTCCCCCAGATGGCAGGAACTTTTCCGGTCATGGCAATGATACTGTCAGTCGATCGGGTATATTCTTTCACACTTGGATAATTGTGCTGAGCCGATAAAGTTGACGTCCCCTGTAGTGAATAAAGGTAACTTAACAAAGCCTTGGCTTCAGGTGAAGCTTTTGAATTGACCGGTTGAAAGTCTTTTGAATACCCTGAATAACAGAGGGCAATCAGCAAAAATGGAATGATCAGAATTCGTTTCATTGGTTGGCTTAAGATATGAATTAAGGTGTTCACTGGCTGTGTGACTTGGAGTCACCACGTCAGTGGTAAAATTTTACCAAATGTAATGAAATTATGATACGATCAATGTTATTGACCAGAAGTTTACCCTTCAACCATTTTTCGAACTACCAGGGAATGTTTCAGTGCTTATCCTGCATTTATTCCATTCATAAGTTGGTAGTATTCTATTTATACCAACCTTGGTTAAAATTCAAATTTAATTCATATTTAACACATTAATAATTCGCATAAATACCAATTAAATACGTATTATATTTCAATTATATGTGTATTATATTTATATTATAACCAAAGTGGGTATAAATAGGGTATTACAAATGTGATACCGGAATAAGATGTTTATAGAAGGATTTAATAAGACCAACGAAGTTTTAATTTTCAAAAGGATTAAATTGAGGTATAATCGTTTTGAGGAGTAAGTGATAAAGATACTGATAAATTTATTGCCGTTTACGTGAACCGGCATTGGAAATTTTTCTGTGATGATAGTTTAAAAGTAAATTGATCATACAGTAGTAGCACCATTCATCGGATAGGCCCTTTTCAACATTTACACTTTTGAAGACTACAAATACAGACCAATAAACGCTTTTACAAAAGCGTTTATTGGTCTGTATTATGATATTTAATGTTGAAAATGATGTAAAGCATTGGACTAATGCTATACTTGAGGCAGCGACCAGGGTGCGCGGTAAGTGGCTTTGGTCATGGCATTGGCTTCGGGATCGTTGATGAATTCCTGCTTCTCGCCATCCCAGCTCAGTTTACGTCCAAGGCGGTAGGCAATGTTTCCCATGTGTGAGAAACGGGCAATGTGGGCGCCGGTCTCAATGTCGCAATTGGGTTTATTGCGCGATTTCATGCAATCAATAAAGTTGGCAACATGCAAGTCCAATCCGTTCTTGCCACCCGGTTGAATAGGCACACCGGCAAAGCCTTGCTTGACACTGGTGCTTTTGGTTTCGCCCATCACTTCCCATCCGCCACGGTCCACAATCAGGGTACCGTATTCACCGATGAAGGCTACGCCATGCCCGCGACGCTGAAACTGTACCCCGTATATGCCAATGGTATGGTCCCACAAGATGCCAAAATCGCCGAAGTCATACATGGCCATCATGGTATCAGGAGTCTCCATGGCATCCGTTGGGAAAGCATATTTACCCCCGGAAGAGCTGATGGTTTTGGGAACATATTTGTTCATTCCAAACAAAGCATAGTCGAGCAGATGAACACCCCAATCGTCCATTACGCCACCTGCATAATCCCAGTACCAGCGGAAAGAACCATGAAATCGGTTCTTGTTAAATTGGCGCGATGGCCGGGGCCCGAGCCACATATCATAATCAACACCTGCGGGAGCTTCAGTATCAGCCACCACCGGGATTGACTTTTTCCAACCTACATACGACCATGCACGAACAGAACGGACGCGCCCAATGTTTCCGGCATGAAGGTAATTGACAGCATCCAGCCAGTGTGGGTCACTGCGTTGCCACTGCCCCACCTGCACCACTTTATTGTATCGTTTGGTCGCTTTCACCATCAGGTTACATTCTTCGATGGTATAGCCAACGGGTTTTTCACAGTACACATCTTTGCCGGCTTCCATGGCATAAATCATGGGGATGCAATGCCAATGGTCGGGAGTTCCAACAATGATGGCATCAATATCTTTCTGCTCAAGCAGTTTTCTGAAATCACTGTAAAGTACAGGTTTTGTGCCCGTTAGCTTTTCAACTTCCGCGGCACGCTTGTTCAGTACCTTCTGATCAACATCGCACATAGCAGCACACACCACATTGGGTTGTTTCAGAAAAGATTTCAAATTTTCAAAACCTTGTCCATTACACCCGATCAGCCCAAACACCACCCTATCGTTGGCACCCACACATCCGGCATTCATCAGAGTCGGGAAAATACTTACAGCAGCAGCCACTGTGGCCGATTGTTTGATAAAAGTCCTGCGATCATTGGTCATTGTAACTTTATTTTATGTTGGTTGGTTCATGTAGAAAACCTTAAAACTACAAATAATATTGTTAGTATGTTCTGAAATGGTTTAGGAAAGTTAAATATCCACCAAGAGACTATACCTACAGCATCAATTTAATATAAAAAAAAATGAACAACCCCCATTAGGTTTTAGCAAATACTGTTTTGATGCCCATTATTTGATTTCTTGGATATTTTGTTTGGTGTTGAATATATGAATCAAGAAAATTATTTGTCCAGAAACTTTATAAAAAACCGTTATCTGTTTACTTAATACAGCTTTACGCAATCTGGAATTATATTGCGCAATAGGAAATAGATATGGATTTTGTTGAATTAAACGGATTTATTTAGACAATCTATTCCTGAAATTTCCAATCTCACGTTGAGTCCAATTTTCTTTTAAATAATTTAAAATAGATTCAAGGTTATTGATTGATTCATTGGTCCAATAAACCTTTTAATCAGAGACCCTATTTTTGTTTTACGATGTCATGTAATATCACTCTACCTTCATCCACATCTTTTAATCCCTGTTCAATTTCTGATTTTTGTTCATCAGTTAAATTATTCCACCAATCATTACAAGAAACATTTGAATCTTTATAGACTTTTAGATAGTTGATAATTTCTTCATCTTCAAGCTTAGAGATCCATTCTATCAATTCTATTTTTATATCTTTGTATTTCATTCTTGTTTTTAAATTTAGCTAAATGTGAATTATTCTCAGGGTGACAGATTGTATGCCGATTAATATAATATTAAAGAATATAGTACCTGTTTCTAATTTTATTGTCTTTAAATTTGCACTAAAGGTAACTAACCAAATTGAAATTAAAAGCAAAAATCAAAAACCAGCGTATGAAACCTTATATTTTAGCCGAAACCAACTGGAAGACTGTCAAAGAAGAACATTATCAACTCGTTGTGTTGCCATGGGGAGCCACTGAGGCACACAATTATCACCTTCCTTATGCAACAGACAATGTTGAAGCCGAAGCACTTGCAGCAGAAGCTGCCCGCATTGCATGGGAAAAAGGGGGCAAGGTAATCGTCTTACCGGTCATTCCTTTTGGAGTAAATACCGGTCAGTTTGATGTAACACTTGATATGAACCTGAACCCTTCTACCCAGTTTGCCATTCTGAACGACATTATTGAAACCCTTAACCGGCAGGGTATTTATAAACTGGTTATCTTGAATAGTCATGGAGGGAATGATTTCAGGCAAATGCTTCGTGAGCTTGGATTGAAATATCCTAAAATGTTTCTTTCGGAAGTAAACTGGTACAAAGTGAAAGATGCCAAAACGATTTTTGAAGACCTGGGCGAACATGCGGGGGAAGTGGAAACCAGCCTGATGTTTTATCTCAAGCCTGAATGGGTGTTGCCACTTTCGGAAGCGGGTGATGGCGCGGCTAAAAAGTATAAGTTCAGCGCCATGCACGAGGGCTGGGGTTGGGCCGAACGCCGCTGGACAAGTGTTACAAAGGATACGGGCATTGGTAATCCGGCCAAAGCGACGGTCGAAAAAGGGGAAAAGTTTTTTAAACTGCTGACAGAAAAAATAGGAACTTTTTTATTTGAAGTAGCCAGTACGAAGAAGGAAGATTTTTACGAATAGCTCAACTCAGCTGGTGACTATTTTAAGTCACCTGCTGAGTAACTCCATAAACCAATTATACCATGTATTACATTCTATTTTACAAGACCGTAGACAACTATGTCGAAAAGCGGGCACCCTTCCGAACCGAACATATAAGCCTTGCACAACAATCATTTGAAAACGGTTCGCTAATCATGGCAGGTGCATTGGCTGACCCATTAGACGGGGCCGTGCTGTTATTCAAGGGCAACAGTCCAGCTGTTGCTGAAGACTTTGCAAACAATGATCCCTATGTGAAAAATGGATTGATTGTAGAATGGAAAGTAAGGCCATGGATCGTGGTAATAGGTGGAGAATAGGCTTTGATTTAAAATCTATCGACCTTAAATCAGGAAAAATAATTGATATGATTGAATAATTTTCCAACAGATTCAGAGTTTCTATTGTGAAAGCGAAGGGCTGAGGGCATGGAAAATGAAAAATGGGGAAATACTATATAGTAACCCTTTTAAAATTTACCATAACAATTCATCTTCGGACGAAATGGAACAAACGATATTCTAAAAAACAATAGCATCATTCCAATGCAAAATATATTCATCATCCTGTTTATAACATTCCTGGGAGTTGGTACTCCAAAAAATCCATCCAGTGAAAAGGCCTGGCCGGCAGACCTCAACACGGCCAAAGATGCAGCCTATCTGGATGAATTGGAACAAGAGGTGATTCATGAGCTCAATAAAGTGAGGAGCAATCCAAAACGATATGCCAAAGAATATATGGAGGAACTCCGGAGTGCTTATAATGGCAAACTATTTACCGTTCCGGGGCAAGCGATTCCTGTCAGGACACAGGAAGGCATACTGCCGCTTGAAGAATGTATTAAAGTATTGAAAAAAACGGATCCCCGCCCCCTCCTTCAGCCTTCCAAAGGATTGTCACGAGCGGCAGAGGAACTGATGGTAGATCAGCAAAACCATGGCGGAGTAGGTCACACTTCCAGGAGAGGGGCCAACCCACAAAAGCGCATGGAAAGATATGGCAAATGGGATATTTGTGCCTCAGAAGATATCACTTATGGGAGTTTTGAAGCCCGGCAAATTGTCATATCCCTGTTGATTGACGATGGGGTTCCCAATCGTGGGCACAGAGAAAATATCCTGAACCCCTGTACCCGTTTTGCCGGAGTGTCAAAAGGCAGACATCCAACTTATAAGGTGATGTGCGTGATCGATTACGCAGGCGATTACACAAGCAAATAAATTATTTACTATTTTATTATTTACTATTTTGCCATCAACACATAACACGCCAACCATTTAGCCATTTTAACGATTAACGATTGAAGATTGAAGATTAACGATTGAAGATTAACGATTTAAGATTGAATATTAAAGATTAACGATTTAACCATTTAACCTACTTTCAATGAATACCTTCAGCAATTGATTATACAACTGATAGTTATCATGATCGAAGCAAACAAAATATACTTTGGTGACCTGATCGCTTCCCAACAAAAATTGAGTGACCGTATTAATGGCAACTTCAGCAGCTTTATGCTTTGGAAATCCATAAATTCCGGTGCTGATATTGGGAAACGCGATGGTTTCTATTCCTTTTTCAAGGGCTAATCTGAGTGAATTCAGATAGGCACTTTCAAGCAATTTGACTTCATTGTTGTTGCCACCCTGCCATACTGGCCCAACAGTATGGATTACAAATTTAGCCGGGAGATTGCCCCCGGTGGTAATCACTGCCTGACCCGTTTGACAGCGGCCTTGCCGGGCCACTATTTCCCGGCATTCTTCCAAAATAGCAGGTCCGCCAGCCCGATGGACAGCGCCATCGACACCACCGCCTCCCATGAGCGATGAGTTGGCTGCATTGACAATGGCATCCACTTCCATTTTGGTGATGTCGCCCTGAAGAAGGAAAATTCGGTTAGTAAAGATATTCATCATGACATTTCTATCTCTCAAATTTAATACTTTCTTGTGAAAGTTACAAGGGCTATATATGTATTTAACTTTACTAAGCGGGTGACTTGGAGATCAACATTTAATGACTAGGGGTTACTGGGATTTACTCAGCAGGTGACTTGGAGATTAATAGCAAGCGACTATTGTCCGTGTTAAGGCTGATATGACGAATCTGGCTTCTGGAACCTGGATCGCAGATTCTACCTATAACAGAATTTGAAATGTATTGGAGTTCTGGGGATCGGACCGACAACTCCGACAATAGTGTTTTTTTGCCAAATAGGGTTCAATGGGTTAGTTTTTACAACCAGCCTCTCTATTGATTTGTCCAGATGAGTAGCTCTAATTGTCAGTATTTTAGAGATATGACAAAAAGATACCTCAATTTCTCCCCTTTGAAGGTTAAAAATACTAATTGTCGGAGTTGTCGGAGATAAGGGTGTCATTTCATACATAACACGACACTACGGGTTACTGGGATTTACTCAGCAGGTGACGTAGAGTCACCAGCTGAGTGCCCGATCTATTGTTTGGCCAGTTTCATGGCTTCGGTGGTGGTATAGTATTTGGTGATCATGTTGGGCACTTCCCATTCAGGCAATTTGCCTCCTTTCAAATAGCTTAAAAAACGGGCGGTTACCTCACCAAAATGAGCTTCATGCCCCACTTTGTAATGGTCAGGAATTTCAACAGTCCATTGTTTGTCATTCAATTTTAACAGTTTCAACCCAGGGTATTTGGTAGCGATGTCCTGATCTACAGCTTTCTTCAACCCACCTTCAAAAGTTGTCAACCCTTCCATAATGTTGGCTTCTATATATACCGTTGGCTTGTAAGCTTCCTCTTTCCCTTGTTTAATTACCACATTGCAAAGCTTTCCGCGCATGATACTGTTATGCGAATCGCCTGCTCCTTCGGTAGCTTCAAAATTCCAGGTAACGGATACTTTGGCCACTTTGCCTTTGAGCTTATATATAAATTCGCCGTTTGAATATACTTTTAGCTTGTTGTTCTTCACATCTTTCATCAAAGATTCAGGAAATTCAGTCAGAGAAGTAACTTTTTCGAACTGAGCCAAAGTCAGATCAGTTCCCCATCGTTTGGCTGATAATAATTGAACGTCAGACTTATTTAGTATAATTTCAGGGAAGCCGCCCCACTGGATCAAATCAACCAAGTGAGTGGTCACATCTATGATTCCTTCGCCTTGCAGGGCGGTATCAAAAAACCAGAAAGGACGTTTAATTGCACTGCCAGATACCATTTTTGAGAAATAATGTACACTTTCCTCGGTCATGGCTGGTTTTTCAACAGTTCCTTCTATAAAACCTCCAAATACATCAGGAATCTTTGTCAGTTCACGTTGTACAATGGTAGTAATTTCACTACGCTCGGTCATGATATCATACAATAACACGCCCTTTTCATCGGCAGTTTTGAAAGCTTGTTCCAAAATAGGGAAAGCCTCAGCATTGATTATCATTGGTTTGTCAGCCAAAACATTGATGCCCGCCTCTACTGATTTCTGAATATATTCAATCTTTTTGGCATTGTTTCCCGCAAGTATTACCACATTACCAGGATTATCGGTCAGCATCTTTTCCAGAAAATCAGGCTTTATATACACATTTTCGATCCAGGCAGTTGGGTTCTGAGCACGTTTGTTGAAACCATCAACGAGCGCCAGGTGATTGGTTACATCGCTTCCATCAGGCGCATAAACATACACGTTGGGATCAATTTGTTCGTACATCGACTTCTGAATCAGGGCAGCATGAAAATGTCCCGGATCGAGTGTCATCAGCTTTACTTCTCCTTTGGCACCTGTCAATTTGCTCATGGGTTTTTCTTTTTCAGCTGTTTTAGGGCCACCACCTGCACAGGCAGCTATTAATGTGGTTACAGCGATAGCGGATAGAAGGTTTTTTCTCATGGATTGAATAAATTAATACTCGATTTTATGATAACTAACATCAATTACATACAAAAACCCCTACAAATACACTTTTGAACAGAGCTTAAGAGGGTAATATGGTGTAAAACAAACCAAAAGTAGCAAAAAAATGCTTCGGTTAAGTTAAAATAGGTTATGAGTGTGCGTCCTTTTTTAAATAGCGAAATTGAACGCACTGATTAAAAACCCTTTCAGTGATGACCAGTAAATTAAAGATGAGGTAAATAATTGGAAATAAAAGCTTTCAGGGAACAAATCCTGACACGTTCTTTAAATATATAATCATCAGAAAATGGAGTAATTACATAGTTCATCGGGGCGTTAAGATCTTCAAAAGCCAGAAAGTTGCCTTTACTCAGTTGCGGTGAGTTGGAGTATTTGATTTCTGCAGTTGCAACCACATTTAATCCTTTGGTAAAAACCAGGTCAACTTCAGAGCCATGGTGAGTACGGTAGAAATAAAAATCAATTTGATTCTTTTTCAAAGCCAATAGTTGGTTGATCACAAATGATTCCCATGAACTTCCAACGATTGGATTTCCCGACAAACTATTGAAATCATTTACCCCAATTAAATGATGCAAAATACCAGTATCTGTGAGGTAAAGCTTAGGGGATTTAACCAATCGTTTTTTCATGTTCCACGAAAAAGGATGAAGACTTTTTAAAAGAAATGCTTCTTCCAAAAAATCTATGTATCGTTTTACTGTTGGTGTAGATACTCCCAATGAGTTCCCCAACGTAGTCGCATTGAGTAGTTGCCCATTTAAATAAGCCATCATTGTCCACAAATTACGAATGATTTTAGGTGAAGCATTTAATCCTAACTGCAACAAATCACGGTTTAGATAAGTACTGATAAAGTTTTCCATCCACCGGTTGGCCAGTTCGTCTTTTTTGGCAAATAACATATCGGGGAAACCACCTTTGACCCACAATTCATTCTGGGATATAGTATTGGGAATTTCATTGATATCGAATGGGTGCAATTGGTGGTAGGCAATCCGTCCGGCCAATGATTCGGAGGAATGCCTAATTAATTCAGGAGAAGCTGATCCTAACAACAAAAACTGGCCTGGTTCCCGTGTTTGATCTACCAATGCACGCAAAAGTGGGTAAAGTTCTTTTTTATTCTGAACCTCATCAATGACTATCAGCTTCTCTGAATGCTGCGATAAAAACAACTCAGCATCATTAAGTTTGAACAAATCCGAATACAACTCTAAATCAAGATATAGCGTTGGTTTGGCAGATTCAATCATGATTTGTTTAGCCAATGTAGTTTTACCAACTTGTCGTGGACCAATAATTGCGACAATTGGGAAATAACTTAGTGAATCCTTGATGTCAGCATATATTCTTCTGGCTATCATGTTCTTATTGAATTTATTCCTAATTAGTATTTTAAATAATTACAGTAAAGATACGATTTATACGTGAAAATATAAAATATAATATTAATATTTCACGAATAAAGTAAATAAGATATAAGTACTAAAGGAAATAAAATTAACAATAAATATAAGAAGAAAAACTTTACTCTGATCTATTTAAACAATATCAATAAGTAGTACGATTCAAATTTCCAGCGAACTTTTGTACTAAAAGTCGTTTCCAAGGAGGTGGTTTTCATTCTGAATGGAACGTTAGTTAAAAATGGTTCTGTTTTGATAGTTTAATTACCCAAAGTTTACGTATTTTCGCTACGTAAATATTTACGAAACAACACCCGCCATGAAATATATTATTCTCAGCTTCCTTATCCTTATTTCTTTACCATCATTTTCTCAGCAATTATCGCCGGTTGATTATGTAAATCCGCTGATGGGTTCTGATTCCAATCATGCCCTGTCAAGCGGAAATACCTACCCTGCCATTGCAATGCCCTGGGGCATGAATTTCTGGACACCGCAAACCGCCAAAATGGGCGATGGCTGGCTGTATTCTTATGATGCCACCCATATTCAAGGGTTCAAGCAAACTCATCAACCCAGTCCGTGGATCAACGATTACGGACAGTTTTCACTTTTTCCCATGACAGGAGAATTGAAAATTTCGGGAGAAGAACGTGCCAGCTGGTTTTCGCACAAGGCTGAAACTGTTAAGCCTTATTACTACTCAGTTTACCTGGCCGACTATGATGTAAGCACAGAAATTACACCCACAGAAAGGGCAGCCATGTTCCGCTTTACTTTTCCTGAAAACGAAAAATCGTGGGTACTCATTGATGCCTTCGACAAAGGTTCGTACATTAAAATTATTCCTTCAGAAAATAAAATCATTGGCTACAATACCCGCAACAGTGGCGGGGTACCTGAGAATTTCAAGAACTATTTTGTAGTTCAGTTCGATCATTCGTTTGCTGAAAGCCAGGTCTGGAGTGGGAAGGAAATCGTTTCCGCTAAAACTGAATTGAAGGACGACCATGTAGGTGCAGCCATCCGGTTTGTCACCCGCAAAGGAGAAAAGGTGCATGCACGGGTAGCCTCTTCGTTTATCAGTTTTGACCAGGCTGAACTGAACCTGAAAGAACTGGGCGCAGATAATTTTGACCAACTTTGCCAGAAAGGAAAAAATAGTTGGAACAAAGAACTCTCACGCATTGCAGTAGAAGGTGGAACGACCGATCAGACGCGCACTTTTTATTCGTGCCTTTACAGAGCCATGTTGTTCCCACGTAAGTTCTTTGAATTCGATAAAGATGGCAAGATGGTGCATTACAGCCCATACAACGGACAAGTTTTACCCGGCGCCATGTTCACGGACAATGGCTTCTGGGATACCTTCAGGGCAGTCTTCCCGTTTTTTAACCTGATGTATCCAGCCTTGAATGCACAGATTCAGGAAGGCCTGGTGAATGCCTACAAGGAAAGCGGATTCCTTCCCGAGTGGGCAAGTCCAGGCCACCGCGATTGTATGATCGGCTCCAACTCAGCCACCATTATTGCAGATGCTTACCTCAAAGGAGCACGTGGATATGACATCAATACCCTGTACGAGGCTGTTCTGAAAAATACCGTAACCGAAGGCCCCCTTACTTCTGTAGGCCGCAAGGGAGTTGATTATTACAACAAGCTGGGATATGTGCCTTACGATGTAAAAATTAACGAAAATACAGCACGCACCCTTGAATATGCATTTGCCGACTGGACCATTTACAAATTAGCCAAAGAACTGAAACGTCCTCAAAAAGAAATTGATTTGTTTGCCAAACGCAGCCAGAATTACCGCAATGTGTTTGATCCGGAAACC
>Ga0123338_10001177_pt1 | contig 25490 bp, 20 predicted proteins | sample grotaG_FD_89793 | JGI IMG/M metagenome (GOLD analysis project Ga0123338, IMG submission 89793) | Glacier valley bacterial and archeal communities from Borup Fiord, Nunavut, Canada, to study Microbial Dark Matter (Phase II) -... | ecosystem: Environmental > Aquatic > Freshwater > Ice > Glacier ...
CCGACGCTCCGCGCGGGCAAAGCCCGACGCTGCGCTACGGAAAGTGCCTAGGGCTTGCGTCGCTGGCTGAAGAGCCACGGCCATAGGCCTGGTTCTGCGTAGGCTTTGTCCCAGGACCAGTGGCCGGTCTTGGGGAATTATCAGACGTGGAACCCTGAGAGGGTTCCACACCTCCGACGCTCAGCGCGGGCAGAGCCCGACGCTGCGCTACGGAAAGTGCCTAGGGCTTGCGGGTCTGCGCGAAGAGCCACGGCCATAGGCCTGGTTCTGCGTAGGCTTTGTCCCAGGACCAGTGGCCGGTCTTGGGGAATTCGGTGTAGTGGATTTCTTTTGATTCGCCGCGGAGTTTCATGGCGGCGATGATCTTGCGATCTTCTTTGGGGGAGACGACCCAGTCGTCGGCGCCGTGGAAGGCCCAGACGGGGGTCGGGCCCAGGGCTTCGGCGAGCGCGGTGTAGGGGTCGGCGGCGCGGGCGAAGGACGCGGCGTCTTTGGGGAGCGGCATGCCGGGTGGAGGCATGAGGCCGCCGCAGATGGGGACGATGGCGGCGACCTTGCCTGGGTTGCGGCCGGCGATGATCCAGCTTCCGTAGCCGCCCATGGAGTTGCCGGTGAGATACACGCGCGTGGGATCGGTTTGGTATTCGGTCTGCGCGCTGTCGAGGGCGTCGAGGACTTGTTTCATGGCGACGGTCTCGGCCCAGAAGCGACCATTTGGGCATTGTGGGAAGAGCACCACGGCTTGCAAGGGCGTGCCGGCCGCGACGAGACGTTCGAGGGTGGGCCCGAGGCCGACCTGGGTGACCTTGAGCGGTTGGTTGCCGCGCTCGTCGGCGCCGTGGAGGTAGACGATGAGCGGGAGGTGCTGGGCGGGGCTGAAGCCGGGTGGGGTGTAGATGTAGCTGCCGTCGCTGCGCTGCGACCAGCCGTGCTCTTTCTGGGGGACGAACGAGCTGTGGGCGCAGGCGCCGAGGAGAACGAGGCCGAGCCAGAGGGATCTCATGCCGGCATAGTAGCCGGTGAGCCGTGTGTTAGGCGGCGAGGCCGGCGTCGGACAGATACTTCGCCGCCAGCGCGTCGACGGCGTGCTGGGACGGATGAAAGTCGCGGCGCAGATATTCGCGAATGCCGCGCCAGAAGACGTTGCGGCCGATGGAGTTGCCGCGACGGAGAAGGACCAATTCTGGATCGCCGCGCGACCAGCCTTTGCCTTCCTGGGCGAGGAGCAGGACCGTGCCGGCGATCCAGAAGCCGACCAAAGCTGCCGTCGCGACGGCCATGCCCTGCATGCGCAGGCGATAGCTCGGGTCGACGCGCTTTAGGACGTCAAAGGCGACGGCGCGGTGCTCGATCTCCTCGGCGGCGTGCCACTTGAGGAGCGAGCGCAGCGACGGGTGGGCGAAGTCCAAAAAGCGCATCGTGAGCGCGTTCTCGGCGAGGATGGCGGTGTAGTGCTCGAGGGCCACGGTGATGGAGAGGCTGAGCGCCGGGCTGATGTTCTTCTCCATGATGCCGTAGGTAATCTTTTCGTAGATCTTGAGGAACTGCTCGATGCGATAGCCCTGGGCGACCAGGGCCTCGAAGTAGCGCTCGTGGGCCTGCGCATGGCGGCCCTCCTGGCCGAAGAAGCCTTGCACGTCGGCGAGGAGCTGGGCGTCGGCGACCGGGTCGAGCTCCGGCAGGTAGTGACGGACCGAGCGGACGAAGAAGCGCTCGCCGGCAGGAAAGAGCAAATTCACCGCGTTGATGACGTGGGTGCCCACGCTGCTGCCGCCGAACCAGCGACGTGGTACCTCGGTGAACGAGAACTTCGGAGCCCTCGGCTTGATGCTCATCAATCGAGTATAAGACCAATTGACTTACGGTCAATAGCGGCCAAGGATGGATGACTTGAAGGCACGGAAAACCCAGAAGCCGCAGCGCACCCGGCTCGACGTCGAGGCGCGGCGGGCGCAGTTGCTCGAGCTCGGCATTTCGGAATTTGGCGCGCGGGCCTACGACGATGTGTCGCTCGATGCCTTGGCCGAACGGGCGGGCGTGTCGAAGGGACTGGTGCTCCATTATTTCGGCAGCAAGCGCGATTTTTACGTCGCTGGGCTACGTGAGTCGGCGCGGCGCCTGCTGGCGTCGACGCTGGCGGAGAGTGTGGCCGAGCCGCTCGAGTCGCTGCGGCGTGGGCTCGATCAATACTTGCGCTATGTGAAGGCGCACGGCGCGGCGTATCGGGCGCTGTTTCAGGGCGGCATCGGGTCCGATCCCGAGGTGGCCGCGGTCGTCGAGGACACGCGGCAGGCGTTCCTGCGTCAGATCCTCGATCGGCTGGGCGACACGATGGCGCGACGGCCGCCACCCTTGGTGCGTACGTCGCTGCGCGGCTGGGTCGGCGCGGTGGAGAGCGCCAGCCTCGACTGGGTGGCGCATGACGATCTGCCGGCTGCCGAGGTGCGGGAATTGCTGGTCGAGCTCTTGGTGGTGACGATGACGCGGATTGCGGGCGTCCTCTGAGTCTTACAGAGGATCGTCGCTGAGGGGATAGTCCCGCCAGTCGGGCGCATCGAAATGCCACCACTCGGTGGGCAGGCCTACGAAGCCTTCAGCGGTCATGGCGCGCTCGAGTCGCTCACGGTTCCGTCGCTGGGGCTCGGGGGCGGGCGCATCCCGGTGCGCTTTTTCGGTGAAGTCGTCGAACGCGGTGGGCATGGGTAACGCGTGGCCGTCTTTGTCGACGATCGTCAGATCGACCGCGGCGCCGCGATTGTGGCGCGAGCCATTCTTGGGATTGGCGACGTAGCGCGGATCGGGCACCAGCGCCCAGAGCTGCCGCTGCACCGAGAGCGGCCGATAGCAGTCGAAGACCTTGAGCCCGAGCCCCTCTTTGGCCAAGGTCGCCTGCACCCGCGCCAACCGCTCGGCCACCGACGAGCGCAACAGGCACCGTGCATGCGGATAGACCGCGTGATGCGTGAAGTTGTCGGTCGTGGCGTAGCGCAGATCGAGCCGGATCCCCGGCGCCACCGAGGTGAGCTCGACCAGCGAGGCGACGACGGACGGGAGCAGCCACGGCATACCAGAAGATGACATCAATCGGCTCGCTCGGGATCCTGGCTCAAGGGTCAGGAGGTGCCGCAGGTCAGCGCATTTTCGCCAGCGCCGTAGCACAAGCCTGCACCGAAGGCCTGCTGGCAAAACTGTGCTGAGCCGCCGTGGTGGTCGAGGCAGGCGCATGACTTGTCGTGCACGCAGGCGCTCGGAACTTTGCGGCAGCGGTCATTTGGTGCGGACGGACCGAGGTCGGATGGCGTGAGATCAGGTGGTGCGCCAGCGATGAACGCGACGCAGACTTCGTCGCCAGCGCAAGTCGATGTGCCGCAAGCGAATGGCACTGGCACCGCCAGATCGGCAGGAGTCTGCGCGAGGTCGGCAGGCGACCCGCCGCCACCGCAATGGACGAGCGCTGCGGCCAACCAGAGCATGTGCCACTTGGTCGTCATGAATCGTCCTCCATCCGCCGCTCGAATATATCACTTGGTCAGGATTGCCGTCGGAGATGGAATCTCTGGGTGATGTTAGGATATCGGATGCGAAGCGGTCTGGCTTTGATGGTGCTGTGTGGCTTGGCGGGCAGTGCGATGGCTGCGTCGGCGTTGCCGGCTGAGCGACGGCTGCATGTGGACCATGTCGATTCGAGCTCTTTCTTGTTCAATTCTTGGAACAAGTTTCAGGAGAATTATCATCCGCTGTATATCGCCGACGACGATCCGTCGACGGCGTGGGTGGAGGGCAAGGCTGGGCCCGGCGTCGGTGAATGGATCGAGCTCAGGGTCACGCCGATGATGGGCGCGACCAAGGTGCGTATCAAGGTGCGCAACGGCTATCAGAAGTCGCCGTCGCTGTTCACCGCCAATGCACGGGTGGACAAGGCGCGGATCACGTTGCTGCCGTCGAAGGTTCAGAAGGTGGTGACGCTGACCGATACGCAGGGTTGGCAGGAAGTGGTCGTCGACCAGCCGGCGGGGACGTTGAGCTCGGTGCGCGTCGAGATTGTCTCGGTGCATGCGGGGCGCAAGTACGAAGACCTTTGTATTTCGGACATGCAGCTCTATGTGACGGCGTCGAGCCCGGACAATCCAGCGTTCGAGAAGGCGCGTTTTCAGAAGCTCTTGGCTTGGAAAGCCGATCGCGTGGCCGCGGCCAAGCTGTTTCAGACGGCGACGGCCAAGAGTTTGCCGATTGCGGCGCAGTATCAGCTCGACGAAGACGGCGACGAGACCGCCGCCAAAGCCGAGCCGAAGTGCACTTGGAGTGAGCATCTTTGTCTGTTGAAGGCCGCGTTGCTGCGGCTTGCCAGCGACGGTAAAGCCAAGGCGCAGCCCTGGGCGGCCGACGCGCGTCGGCTGGAGTCGAGCCTGGCCGACAAGCCCGGCGTCTTGCCTGGCGCGGGCTGGCGTGCGGTGCAGGTGGTGGTGCAGGACAAGCGGCCGGTGCCGCGCGTCGACGGGCTGTGTAAGCCGAGCCTCGATTCGTGTAGCTACGACGGCTGCATGCAGCATGTGGAGATGCCCATGTTCGACGAGCTGGGCTGGCTGTCGGCGCGGCAGCTGGCGGTGTTCGACAAGAAAGATGCGCCCAGCTTCGAGGACGCGGTGGCGGCCAAGCCCCGCATTTGCCACAAGCGAGATGAGGGCGCGCTGTTTGCGTGGGCGCGTCGCGGTGCGCCGGCTGCCGACGGGCGCGAGGCGCTGGAGGCGCTGTTGGTGGTGCGCTGTGGCGCGGTCGAGTCGCGTGAGGGCATGGATGCGCAAGCGATGCTGCAGCTCTTGGTCTATGACCACGACGGGCGGCTCGAGCTGACCGCCAGTCAGAACAACGCCTCGGCGTTTGCCTGGCAGACCGTCGGTGACAACGTCACCATCGCGAGTGGTCGACGAGTGGCACTGCGCAACGAGAACAGCCTGAGCTTTCGCCGCGCCGAGTAATGCTGGCGCTGGTCGTTTTTGCCCAGCTGTTTTCGAGCGGGCTGTCTCCGGTGGAGCTGGGTCGAACGCCGACGGTGATGATCTCGGCCGAGACCTGTGTCGGCTGTCATGCAACGGTGCATGGCGAGTGGCAAAAGAGCGGGCATGGGCAGGCCTGGACGGACGCGATCTTTCAGCGTGAGTATCGGGAGCGGCCGCTTGCATGGTGTGTGCACTGTCATGCGCCGCTCGCGCAACAGCTGGCCGAGGTGCGGGCCGGGGGCGGGCGGCTGGCCAACGAGGGCGTGACCTGTGCGGTGTGCCATGTGAGGGAGGGGAAGATTCTAGCCGCGCGCCGGCGGGCGACGTCGCCGCATGTGACCGTCGCTGACGAGAGCTTTGGCGGGCCACAGTTCTGCGCTGGGTGTCATCAGTTCAACTTTCCGCGCTTTGCCAGCGACGGAAAGACGGTTGTTGGTTATGGGCCAGTGCCGATGCAGAACACGGTGTCGCAGCACGCGGCCGGGCCGGATGCGGAGACGCCGTGTCTGAGCTGTCATGGGCGTTCGCCGTCGCGGCATCGGATGCCGGGCGCGCATGACCCAGAGATGCTGGGGCGGGCGTTTGGGGTTAGCGTCTGTCGGTCGGGTGCAGCGGTGGTGGTGCGCGTCGAGAACCGCGGTGCAGGCCATCGGTTGCCGACGGGAGATGTGCATCGGCATCTGGCGTTGCGCGTGTGGCGACCGAGCACGCCCGAGCGGTTGTGGGAGCAGCTGTGGCTACGGCGATTCCGCGCGCTCGACGGTGGCGGCAAAGAACAGGTCGAGGACACCACGCTCGCACCTCGGGAACGGCGGTTGTCGCGGATCGAGCTGGCGTCGCTGGGTGGGGCTTCCGACGAGCCCGTGTCCACGGAGCTCAGGCTGGTATTCACCATCGACGAGTTTCCGCTGCCGACGCGGCCGCTCGACGCACCGTCGTATGCAGTGGTGTGGCGAGACAGCCGGCGCTTCTCGGACATGGACGCCTGTCCCGAGTAATGTCCGGTTCTTCCGGCCCCTGGCTTCTCGAGTCGCCAGTAAACGGGGCCGTATCTGGCCGAAACTACTAGGCTTACATGTGGCATATGCGGTGCATTGGAACGCGCGCATGCGTACCAGTTGGTTGTTTGTGGTTGCGATGGTGGGTTGTGCCGAGCTTCCGGCCGATGATTTCGGCATCGAGGGTCCTGTCACTGCGACCCAGCCTGGCGGCAAAGAAGACAACGCCGGGCGCTCGGGGCCTCTCGTGGCCAGCAACACCACCGCCACGCAGGTGTGGCTGGCGACCAACAAGTGGGAAGACCGCGACACGGTCAGCGCGCGCAAAGCCGGCCTTGCCTGGGGCGAGTCGAGTGGGCTCAGCTGGGACGAGAAGTTCTCGACCTGGATCGACAGCCTGCACATCATCCCCGGCACCGGTTACGACACCTACGAGCTGGTTACGCCGTGGGGCAAGACCATGCCGGCACCGGTGCTGGAGTGCGCCGAGAGCCAGATGTTCCTGCGCGCGACGTTTGCCGCTTGGTACAACTTGCCGTTCATGCTGGAGACGGCCGGTCCCGAGGGGCGGATCTTCTTTGGTCACTTTGGCATCAGGACCTCGACGGCGAAATACCAGAACACGCCCAATTTCGCGCAGGCCTACAGGGACTACTCTGCGTATACCGCGGCGCAGCTTGCCGCTGGCTGGCCTTCGGACGCGGTGTTGCGCACCCGCGCGGCGCTCGGCGGCGACGATGCACAGGCGCCGATCAACGAGGTGCACATCGGCGCGTATCTCGACGAGATTCACCTCAACAAGCGCGCCGGCCACTTCATCGTCTATCTGCTCAACTTCCTCGGCTCGGCCAACCTCGCCGACACCGCCAACACCTACAATCTGAAGCCGGCGTCGATGCATGCTGGCGATTTGCTGCTGCACCGCTGGCAGAAGAACGGCATCGGCGACGCCAAGCTGGTCAAGACGGTCAGCCACGACGACACCGGCCGGTACACTGCGCGCCTCATGAGCGGCTCGATGCCACGCCGGCAGTCGAAGATCTACACCGCCAGCGCGTCGACGTCCTACTTCGAGGAAGACGACACCGGTGGGCCGGGCACCAACCCCGACGGCGATTCGTACTTCAAGCTCGGTGGCGGTTTGAAGCGCTGGCGCGTCACCAAGAACGTCGGCGGTCGCTGGACCAATACCTGGATGACCAGCGACGAGGACGACTGGATCGACAGCACCAACGAAGCGGCGGTCACGGCGCGGCCGGCCCAGCTCGGCGATCTGTTGGAAGAAGTCACCCCGGCGCGCAAAAAGACCGCGCTGCTGGCGCAGATCGACGACGCCCGCGAGCACCTCTTGCAGTATCCCTCGTCTTGCAGCGCGCGTGAGCGCCGTGAGCAGGCGTTTGCCGGATTGTATGCGCTGGCTTCGCAGCTCGGGACCACGCAGCCCGAGCTCGATCACGAATATCGCCGCCTCGAGGACTATGTTTTTGCGCCGCTGGTTTATACGCAGTCGAAGACCTGCTGCTGGGATTCGTCGACGGCAGCGATGGCCGCGATCATCATGGATTATGCGGTCAAAGAGCAGGCCAACCAATGTGTGGCGCCGACGGTGTTCAAGAGTGAGACCGGCGGCTATGCCCGCTGGGCGGCGCATGCGGCGACGCTGGGTCGCGCAGCCGATTGGAAGGCCTGGAGCGAGGACGAGACCTGCGCGGCGCGGGCGGTGGCTCAGGATGCAGTCGCAGCGACGACGGCGGGCGCGTTTTGCAGCATCGATCCGCCGGCGGGGCCGACCTGCGCGGTCGACGGCTTCGAGCCCAACGAGAGCCCAGGGACGGCGCATGCGGTGTTGCCGGGGACGATCTACGGTCAGATGTGCCGTGGCGATCAGGATTGGTTCTCCGTCGGTGTGGCGGCTGGTCGCACGTTGATCGTGCACGCCAACTTCAGCCATGCGGCGGGCGACCTCGACCTCGTGGTGCTGGCGCCGAACGGCGTCGAGGCTGGGCGGTCGGAGTCGACGACCGACGTGGAGACCGTGACCATCGCGAGCACGGTGGCCGGCAACTACAAGATTCATCTTTACGGGTATGCTGGCGCTACCAATGCGTATTCTCTCACTATCCAGTAGCCTGATTTTTCTCGTCGCTGGCTGCCAGACCCAGCCGGCGGCGGTCGTCGAAAAACGGGGAGCGCCCATCGTGTCGACTGCCAAGGGGATGTCGGTGGCGGCGGTGCTGGCGCAGGCGGACGCGCTGTCGGGCAAGACCGTGGTCGTCGAGGACAAGATCAAAGCCGCCTGCAGCAAGAAGGGCTGCTGGATGGAGCTCGGCGACGGTGGGGCGCGTTGCCGGGTGACGTTCAAGGACTACGGCTTTTTCGTGCCGCTCGATTCGGCCGGCGCGATTGCGCGTGCCGAGGGTGAGGTCGAGGTGCGGACCATGACGCCGGGTCAGGTGGAGCATCTCGAGCACGAAGGCGGCAAATTCGACAAAGCCGCCGACGGCAGCGCCAAGGAATTGCGACTGGTGGCGACGGGAGTCGAGCTGCGCCGCTGACGGCTGGTATGCTGTGCCGATGAGGCTGGGGTGGTTTGCTTTGTCGTTGATGTTGCTGTCGGCTTGCGGGCCGGCGGATATCGCGTTCACGCAGGTTGGATCGCTGTCGGCGCCGTCGGGGAAAGGCAGTTTTCGGTTCGGTGCCGCCAGTGCTGCGGCGCAGATCGAAGACGGCAATGTCGACACCGATTGGTATCTGTGGACGCGCCCGGTTGCCGACGGAGGCCTCGGCAAGAGCACCTTCGTGGGCGATGCGGCGCGCGGCTACACGCTGGCACTCGACGACATCAAGCTGCTCACCGACATGCACCTCGACTCCTATCGGTTCAGCATGGACTGGTCACGGATCGAGCCGGTGCGCGGGCAGTACAACGAGGCGGCATTGGCCCACTACGGCGCGTTTCTCGACGGGCTGAAGGCGGCGGGCATTCGGCCGGTGGTGTCGGTGCACCATTTTTCGAACCCGGTGTGGGTCGACGATCCGCGGGATCAGGCCTGCGCTGCGGGGCCGAGTGACACCAACCTGTGCGGCTGGGGGCATCCGACTGGCGGGCCCGAGGTGGTCAAGTCGTTTGCGGCGTACGCGACGTTGCTGGCGACGCGGTTTGGTGATCGCGTCGACGAGTGGGGCACGCTCAACGAGCCGGTGAACTATCTGCTGTCGTCGTACGGCATCGGCATGTTTCCGCCCGGCAAGTCGCTGGCGCTGTCCAAGTTGATCGACGGGTTCATGCCGGTGGTGCGCGGCTTCGTGCAAGGACATGTGGCGGCGTATCAGGCGATCAAGGCCGCCGATATCATCGATGCCGATGGTGACGGTGTGGCGGCGTCGGTGGGCCTGACGCTCTCGGTGGCCGAATGGGTGCCGGCGCACGACAATGCCGTCAGCAAGGACCCGGTCGACGTCGCTGCGCGCGACAAGCTGGTTTATGTTTATCACCATCTGCTGGTCGACTCGCTCAAAGCGGGCGCGTTCGATCCCAAGCTGACCGGGATGCTCGACGAGCCGCACCCCGACTGGAAGAACACCGTCGACTGGCTTGGCGTGCAGTATTACTTCCGTACGGGTGTGGCGGGCAACGGCGTCTTGCCGGTGCTGGAGCTGACGCCGTGCTTCGGCGCCTTCGATTTTGGCTCGTGTTTGCCGCCCACCGACGCCACGTACTGTGTGCCGCAGATGCACTACGAGTTCTGGGCGCCGGGGATCTACAACGTGCTCAAAGATTTTTCGGCGCGCTGGCCGGACTTGCCGCTGGTGGTCACCGAGAGTGGGTTGGCGACCACCGTCGGTGCGCGGCGAGCGGAGAACGTGGTGCGCACGCTCGAACAGATCGATCGCGCGCGTCAAGAAGGCGTCGACGTGCGCGGCTATTACCACTGGAGCCTCTATGACAACTTCGAGTGGTCGGAGGGCTTCAAGCCGCGGTTTGGGTTGTACACCGTTGACTACACGACCTATGCGCGCACCGCCACCGAGGGGGCTACGGCGCTTGGGGAGATCGCGCGCCAGCGACGGCTCGCCGGGGCGACTCGGTCGAAATACGGAGGCCTCGGGCCGATGACGGCCGAGCCTGGGGTGCCGGCCAAGCTGAACAGTTGCGGCGCGGGCGACATCGGGTTTTAGCGCGCGTTTTCCTCGGCGCGTTCAAGAGGGCGCGGTGAGGCTTGCGGGGCGTGCGGCTACTTGTGGGAGAGGATCATCCAGGTCACCACGCCTGCCAACGCCAGGGCTAGGACTAGCGAGATGGCCAGGATGGCGCTGCCGCCTGATTTGGGGTGGGGTTTGGGTGCGGCTACGAGGTCGGTGCTGGGCTCGCCGAACTCGGGCTCGGGCTTTTTTGCCGTCGAAGAGGGCGCTTTCTGCGAGTCGAAGCCTTGCACCACTTCTAGCGTTTGCGTGACGCTCTCCGTCGGGATGAAGCGCTCCAGGCCGTCGCCTTCCAGCATGGCGATGACCACGGTGATGTTGTCTTCGCCGCCGCGCTCGTTGGCCAGGGCGATGAGCTTGTCGCAGGCTTCGACCAGCGACGCGCCCGACGACAGGACCTCTTTCATGTCGTCGGCGGAGACCTTGTTGGACAGGCCGTCGGAGCACAGCAGCAGACGGTCGCCCCGACGGAGCTGGAGGCGGCCGATCTCGACGGCGACGCTCTCCTTTTGCCCCATGGCCTGCAGGACCACGTTCTTCATGGGGTAGTTGGCGACCTCGTCGGGCGAGATGACGCCGGCGTCGAGGAGCATCTGCGCGAAGGACTGGTCGCGGGTGACCTGGCGGATGCGTTCGCCACGCAAGAGATAGGCGCGGGAGTCGCCGACCTCTGCGATGTGGGCGACGGCGCCCTCGAGGTAGACCGCAGTCAACGTGGCGCCCATGCCGCGCTTTTCGGCTTCGTGACCGGCTTGCCAGACCTCGCGGTTGGCGCGCTCGACGGCGGCTTTGATGGCCTGGTCGACGGGCTTTTCGGCCGCTTTGTCGTCGCCGTCGTTGAGACCGCGTCGCAGCGACTCGACCACCAGGGCCGAGGCGACCTCGCCCGCTTTGGCGCCGCCCATGCCGTCGGAGACCGCCAGCAAGACGCCGCCCTGATCGATGGCGAACTCGGTGGCGTCGCCTTGTTTGACCTCGCCGCGCTCGCGCAACAGATCGGTGATCAGCCAGGCGTCTTCGTTGTTTTCGCGCTTTCGTCCGACATGCGTGGCGCCGGCCGCCGTCACCTTGATGGACTTGGATGTCGTCACGGAACCTCGCAGCGCGACCAGCGGTGGGTGGGCATCACCTCGACGATATCAGAGCGCCCGAGGAAGTATAGTATGCGCCCATGAAGATCCCGCCGTGGCCGCAGTCCGAAGCTCCCTCCGCCACGTCGGTGGTGCCGCTCCGCTACGAAGACATCACCCAAGAGGGACGACTCGGGCTCGAGCTGGCGCCGCATGCGCTGGGCGAGACGGTGTGGAAACGCCTCCTGCAGCACGAGCCGAAGGCGCAGGCGCTCCTCAAAAGTGGCGTGATTCCGATCCTGGCCCGGCTGCGCGTGGAGGGGTTGCCGGGGCCGTTTTCCGTCGACGGCGAGGTCGAGGCGCGGGGGACCTATGTGGTCGCCGACTCGCTCGGTCCGGATGGGCAGGTCGACCACGTTTACCTCAACATGTGGGGCGAGCTGTCGGCGCGGCACGGGCATACCTATCGGCCGGGCTCGGCCGACGTGGGGCCGCGTGCGGTGGCGGCGCGGGTGTTTGCGGTGCATGTGATGACGCGCCTGTTTGCGCCGGCCGGACAGCGACGGGTGACGTCGTTGCCGCCCGATGCCATGTTGCACCAACCGATACGCATGACCATGCCGCCAGCCACAGATTTACTGCGGCTTCCCGAGGGTGCGGTGGCCGTCGACGCGGCCTTGGTGATCGATCCGACGCCGCTCGTCTTCGGCCTTCTGCACACCGATAGCAATCAGCATGTGAATTCGCTCGTCTATTTGCGCGCGTTCGAGGAAGCGCTGTTGCGGCGGTTGCATGCGCGTGGGCGGTCGACAGCGGTGTTGTCGCGTGAGGTGGAGATCGTCTATCGCAAACCGTGTTTTGCCGGCCAGGTGGTACAGGTGGCGCTGCAGGCGTTCGAGCTCGACGGCAAGGTGGGCGCGTGCGGGGTGTTTTTGCCGGCTGATGCGGGCGTAGCGTCACTGGAGCAGAAGCCGTACGCGACGGTGCAGATGGTGGCGTCGGGGGCGTGAGCACCTCCGCGGGACGGCCCTGGACGCGCTGGGCAGCGTACGCCGTCTTACTGACGGTGTCGGTGGCCGGCTATTTCGTGATCCGCCGCGCGGGCATGGGGCTGTCGGCACCGGAGATCTCGACGGTGACGGCCTCCGCGGGCGGTGGTTCCGACGCGCTCTTGACCCATGTGCTGTTGGCCTTGGTGGTGGTGCTGGTGGCGGCGCGGCTCGTCGGCGCGGCGTTTCGCTTGCTGTCGCAGCCGCCAGTGATGGGCGAGATCTTGGCCGGCATTCTGCTCGGCCCGTCGCTGCTCGGCCGGGTGGCGCCAGACATCCACGCCTTCTTGTTGCCCAAGACGGTCGCGCCGTTTCTCGGCGTGCTGTCGCAGATGGGTGTGGTGCTGTACATGTTTCTCGTCGGGATGGAGCTCGACCCGGCCCTGTTGAAGAAGCGCGGGCACGCCATCTTGAGCATCGCGCACGCCAGCATCGTGGTGCCGTTCTTGCTCGGCGCTGGCCTGGCGCTGCCCCTTTATCCGCGCTTATCGCCCCCGACCGTTTCCTTCACGGCGTTTTCGCTCTTTCTCGGCATCAGCCTCTCGATCACCGCCTTTCCGGTGCTGGCGCGCATCCTCGCCGACCAGCGCCTCACGCGGACGCGCCTCGGGATCGTGGCCCTGACCGCGGCGGCGATCAACGATGCCACGGCCTGGTGTCTGTTGGGCCTGGTGGTCAGCGTGGTGCAGGCCAAGCTCGTCGGCGCCTGGCTGGCGCCGGTGCTGGTGCTGGGCTTCGTGACGTTCATGCTCGTCGCTGTGCGGCCCTTGATGCGGCGCTTGGTCGTCTATTACGGCCACTCGGGGCGGTTGACGCAGTCGGTGATGGCGGTGGTGCTGGTGCTGTTGTTGCTGTCGGCGCTGTGCACCGACGCGATCGGCGTCCACGCCGTGTTTGGCGCATTTGTCGTCGGGGCCATGATTCCGCACGACAGTGGCCTGGCGCGGGATCTGACCGAGAAGCTGGAAGATCTGGTGGTGGTGCTGTTCCTGCCGGCGTTCTTTGCATTTGCCGGCATGAAGACCGAGCTCGGCCTGTTGTCGACGTGGAACGACTGGGCGCTGTGTGGCGTGATCATTCTGGTCGCGACGGTGGGTAAAATCGGCGGCAGCGTTGGTGCGGCGCGGTTGGTCGGCATGCGTTGGCGCGAGGCGCTGGGCCTCGGCGTGCTGCTCAACACGCGTGGCCTCATGGAGCTGGTGGTGCTGAACATCGGGCTCGAGCTCGGGGTGGTGACGCCGCGGCTCTTCACCATGCTGGTGGTGATGGCGCTCGTGACCACGCTGGCGACGACGCCGCTGCTGGCGCTGGTGCATGCGCGTGGGCATCGGCCGTTGCCGGAGCCGCAGCACGACGCAGCACCACCCAAGGCAGGCCCGCACGGGACCGGGGTGCTGCTGCCGGTGTCGAATCCGGCGGGGGTGAAGGCGCTGGTCGATCTGGCGCGGTACGCCTCGCCGCCCGATAGCGCGGTGGCGCTGCTGGCCTTGGTGCGATCGAGCGCGCGCATCGGGTTTCGCGACGGGGATGCCGCACCTCCGTCGCCGCCGGTGGTGCAGGTGGTGCTCGATCATGTGGGCACAGCGGGTGGAGTCGAGGTGCGGACGCGGTTCAGCGACGACCCGGTCGAAGACATTTGCCAGGCGGCCTCAGCGACGGAAATTGGCTGGCTGCTGCTGGGGTTTCATCGGCCGGTGTGGGGCAGTGATCTCCTCGGTGGCGTGGTCAAAGACGTGCTCGAGCGGATGACGACGTCATCGGTGCATGTGGGTGTGGTGGTGCACCGCCATGAGGGGCCGCTGGGTCAGATCGTGGCCGTGGTCGACGCGGGCCGACATGGTCGAGCCGTTCTCGATCTGGCGGTGCGCGTGGCCAAGGGGTCGTCGGCGCAGCTGCGTCTCGTGGTGGTGCCGGAGAGCGGCGATGAACCCGAGCCCGAGCTCCAAGATTTGATGCAAAAAGCGTCCGCACAGGTTGGAAAATGGATGTTCACCGACGTGCTACGCGAGAGAAATCCAGCGCAGCTGGCCTGGAAGACGCGGGGCGATCTGGTCTTGTTGGGGACGGATCGCGCCAATGAGCTGGGATTGCCGCTCGACGAAGATCCCGAGGGTGGGCGCTGCGTGGTGATCGTGCAGGGCGGGCAACCGAGGCCTACGCAGGCCGCGTAGTGCGCGATCGCGGTGGTGGCGACGGTGGACGCGCTTCCTTTACCGGGAGCGGAAGCGGGAGATGGGAGCCGGGGGAGACAGAATGTTTGGGGCCGCCCGTCGCTGTCCGCTCGATCTGCGGCGTCTTGCCCAACGACCACCGGTGGAACGAACACTTAAAATAATTCTGATCAGTCTCCCGCCGACTCTCGACTCCCGCTTCCGTCTCCCCGTAAAAGGAAGCGCACCGACAACCAACACCCTACGGATCGAGCACTAGGGTGTGAGGGATTTCTCCAACAGCGTGCTCAGGCGACGTGCAAACCCTTGTGGGTCGGGTAGCGCGGTGCCTTCGGTGAGCAGCGACTGGGCGTAGAGGATTTCGACGCCGTCGGTGACGGCGGGGGAGGCGGGATCGGCCATGGCCAGCGCGGCAAGGCGCGTGATGAGTGGGTGCTTGGGGTTGAGCTCGAGGATGCGCTTCTTTGCCTTGCCGACCTCGTGGCCGTGGGTACGGAGGACGCGCTCCATGTGCGCCGAGAGACCGCCTTGGGGGACGACCAGACACACGGGCGAATCGAGCAGGCGCGTCGACAAGCGGACCTCGGAGACATGGTCTTGCAGGATGGCGCGGACGCGGTTGATGAGAGGCTGCAGCGTGGCTTCGTCGACGGCCGGGCTCTCGTCGCTGGTGGGCGCGAGCTCGAGGTCGGCGCGCGTGACCGAGACGATGGGCTTGTCGTCGTATTTGCCGACCGACTCCATGGCGAACTCGTCGATGGAATCGGTGAGCAACAGCACCTCGTAACCGCGGGCGCGCAACGCCTCGAGGTGCGGGCTCTTGGCCAGGGTGTCTTTGTCGTCGCCAAACGCGTAGTAGATCGCCTTTTGATCCGGCTTCATGCGGCCGACATAGTCACGCAGCGACGAGAGACTGTTCTCGTGGGTCGACTCCACGCGCAAAAGATCAACCACGCGCGCCTTGTGCTCGCCAGCGAGGTGAAGGCCCGTCTTCATGATCGGGCCGAAGTTGCGCCAGAACAGCGCATAGTCGGCCGGACGATCTTTGGCCAGCTCCTCGAGCAGATCGAGCACCCGCTTCTGCAGCTGGCGACGGATGGCACGCACCACCGCCGAGTCTTGCAGCGTCTCGCGCGAGACATTGAGCGGCAGATCGTCGGAGTCGACGACGCCACGCACGAAGCGCAGCCACTCCGGCAACAGGTCCTCGCAGTGGTCCATGACGAAGACGCGGCGCACGAAGAGCCTGAGGCCGCGGTGCTGCATCTGCAGATCGAAGGGTTTGTCGCGTGGGATGTAGAGCAAGCCCACGAACTCCTGCGTGCCCTCGACGCGGAAATGGGTCCGGGCCAGGGGCTCTTCCTCGCTGCGGGTCAGGTGCTTGTAGAACTCGGTGTACTCGGCGTCGGTGACGTCGGCCTTGGCCCGTTGCCACAGCGCCGTGGCGCGGTTGAGGCGCTCGTAGCGCGGCACGACGTCGGTGGTGGCCTCGGCGGCGCCGTCGGCGTCCTTGCCGTGGACGCGCAGCTGGATGGGATGGCCGACATAGTCCGAGTAGCGCCGCACGAGCTCACGCAGCTCCCAGTCCTCGAGAAAGCGACGCTCGGTCTCTTTGAGATGCAAGACGACCGCGGTGCCGCGGATCGGGCGGCTCGCTTCTTCGATGGTGAACGAGTCTTCGCCGCTCGAGGTCCAGCGGTAAGCATGCTCGGCGCCGGCCTGGCGGCTGATGACCTCGATCTTGTCAGCGACGAGAAACCCACTGTAAAAACCGACACCGAACTGGCCGATGAGGCCGAGCTTGCCGGCGTTGGTCTGGCTGGCTGCCAGCTGGGCCAAGAGCGCCTTGGAGCCGGAGTGGGCGATGGTGCCGAGGTTCTGCACCAGCTCGTCCCGGGTCATGCCGATGCCGTCATCGTCGATGGTCAAGGTGCCGGCTTCGGGGTCGGCGCTGATGCGGATCTCGAGGCGCGCGTCGCCGCCGTCATCAGACAAGAGGCTGTCGTCGGTGAGCGCGCGGAACTTGAGCTTGTCGAGCGCGTCGGACGCGTTGGAGATGAGCTCTCTGAGAAAGACCTCTTTGTGGCTGTAGAGAGAATGGATGACCAGGTGCAGGACCTGGTTCACTTCGGCTTGGAACTTGTGGGTTTCGGCTTGGTCGCTCACACGAGAGGCGTAGTCATTTATCGGCCGGCTGGCAAGGGCTTAACCTGGCTTGACCTCAGCGAGGCTGGGTGGCGGAGCAGGTGCTGAGAACGTCCCGGCACTCGAGGTTGATGGCGTCACGCTGGCAATGGGCGCACTGGGTGCCGCTGCACGGGCTGCCGAGGTCTTCGGGGACATTGCCGCCGTCGCTGTCGAAGCCGCTCATGTCGGGGACGGGGCCCGGGCAGCTGTGGTCGACGCAGGCTCGGAGGGCCTGATAGGCAACCAGGCCGTCGCCGGTGAGGTCCTGGATGCAGGCGGGCTCGCAGGAGCCGAACTGGCAGTTGATGGCGCAGAGATAGGCGTCGGCGCACGACTTGCCGCTCGAGGTGTAGTTGATGAGGAGCGCATGGGTAACCGAGAGGCTGCCGACGCTGGTGGTGAAGTTCTTGTGACCCGTGAGGTCATAGCCGGGCATGAAGATGGGCTTGGTGGTGCGCGCGCTGGTCCCGGCTTCGGGATAGGTGTTGAGCGGGCCGATGTTGCTGGCCGTGCTCGTGCTGGAGAGCGCGTCGAGGATTTGCGACGATTGATCGACGCAGGTGGGGACGTCGGGCCCAGAGAAGCGGAGCCGGGTCACGATCATGGTCAAGCCTTGTCCGCCACGCACGATGGGTACAAAAGGCGGATTGGGGATGGGATAGAACGGGCTGTTTTCGGTGTCGATGGTGGTGGCCAGACCCTGCTCGATGAGGGTGACGCCCGTCGCTGATGGATGATTGCATGTGTCGTTGTTGAGGCTCGGGCCGCAGCTTGGAAAACAACCGCCGCCGAACGAGATAAAGGCGAGAAGGCCGATCGCCTCGACGACAGTCCGTGCCGAGCGTCCAAGGCTGGGGTACGTTGCGGTGATGATCTTTGACCCCATCGATCTGTTCTCCCTGTGTCGCTTCGGCTCCATCTTGCCACGGACGGAGCCGAAGGAGGACTGGCCGCCCGCTCTGCAGCCCGCTGACCTCCGTGACCTCGGTGATCTGGGTGAGGCCGTCAAGGCCGCAGTGGAGGCAGGTGGGGCCGATGTGCTCGCTTACTCCGGCGGCATCGACTCGACGGTGATTGGCCAGTATGCGCCCGGCGTCCGGCGTTTCACGCTCGATACCGGCACGGCTGGCGTCGAGGTCGACGAGCCGACCACGGTGATCCGCGCGCCGGAGTCGATGTTGTCGACGCCGATCGACAAAGTCGCGGCCGCGCTCGGCGAGCCGACGCACTCGGCGGCGCCGTTTGGGTTCTGGCCGCTCTACGAGGCCATCGTCGCTGCCGGCGGCAAGACGGTGATGACCGGCGACGGCGCTGACGAGCTGTTCGGCGGCCATGCCTACTATCGCGCCGATGCCCACCTGGTTGCGGACTGGGCCGACTATCATCGGATCCGATCGCTGGAGTCAGCCATCAACCCAGAATCGCTGTTCAGCGACGAGCTACTGGCCGCGTCGAAGGCACAGCCGTGGGAACGCTCGGACCGCGCGCGGCAGGTCTGGGCCGGTGCCGAAGAGCGCTCGGGCACCGAGCGGCTGCGCTTTCTCGACGTGGCGCTGCGCATGCATCATCAGTGTGTCCGACTGCAAGGCAACCTGTGCCGCGCTGCTGGGCTCGGCTATGTCGCGCCGTATGTGGATCGAAAGGTGGTGGCCATCGCGCTGGCCGAGCCGCTGGTCCCGTCGGAGCCGAAGCGCGCGCTCAAACGTCTTTCGCCCACCCATCCGCACGGCAAGGAGCCCATGTACACGCCGATGTCGGGCCGGTTGCCGCCGCGCTGGCAAGAGCTGTTGTCGATGGAAACGACGCGAAAACACGGCCTGTTTCGCCCGGCCGCCGTCGAAGCCCTGGTACGCGCGCTCGATCCGTCTGCCGAATATCTGCCGCGCCCGGTGATGGTGGTGGCCACCGCGCACGCATGTTTGTCGGTATAGTCGCTGGCCGTGGCCGACCCCAATCAGCCGGCGTTCTTGCTCGGAGGAGGCGTCACCGGCGAGCTCATTCGATCCATCGACTGGTCGAAGACCGCGGTCGGTCCCATCGACGGCTGGCCCGAGAGCCTCAAGACCCTCGTCGGGACCATGCTGCATTCGCGGCACTTCATGTTCCTGTGGTGGGGCCCGGAGCTCATCCAGTTTTACAACGACGCCTATCTCCCCAGCTTTGGCAAAGGCAAGCATCCGGCGGCGATGGGCCAGCGCGGCGCCGATTGCTGGCAGGAGATCTGGCCGATCATCTCCCCGCAGATCGACGACGTGATGACCCGCGGCATCGCGACCTGGAACGAAGATCAGCTGGTGCCGATCTTTCGCAACGGGCGCCTGGAAGAAGTGTACTGGACCTACAGTTACTCGCCGGCCTTTCGCGAAGGTGGCATCGTCGGTGGCACATTGGTCGTCGGCTCGGAGACGACCAAGCGCGTGCTGGCCGATCGCCGCATCCGCTCGGTGCGCCTCTTGAGCGATCTGACCGGCTCGGCGACGGATCCGAAGCAGGTCTTCCGGGCGGCGGCCGAGGCCACGGCCCGGGCACGCGAAGACATCCCGTTTGCGCTCATCTACCTTCGCGACAAACTGACCCCGCAGGCGATCCGGGTGGCGACGTTGGGCGTCGACGAAGACGTGGCACTGCGGATCGAAGCCGGCCTCGGCGATCGGCTGGCAGGGGTGGATCTGCGCGGCGCGCGTCCGGGTCAGTCGGCGGGCCATGTCGAGGAGCTGGCCTTTCCGATCGTCGCTGGACCGTGGCCGGAGCCCATCGACCGCATCTTCGTCGCCGATGTGCCCGGGCCGGTTGTCGGGACGACGGCAGGGTTCGTGGTGTTCGGTCTCAGCGCACGCCTGCCGTTCGACCGTGACTATCAAGACTATCTCGAAAGCCTCATCGATCAGCTGCCGCGTGCGCTCGAGCGCATCGAGGCTTTTCGGGCGCGCACGGCCGCCGAGAGCGAGCGCCGCAATCTTCTGTTGCAGGCACCGGTGGCGACGGCATTGATGGCCGGGCCGAAGCATCGCTTCGAGCTGGCCAACCCGCTCTACAAGGCGATGGTCGGCCGCGAGGTGATCGGAAAGTCGTATCTGGAGGCGTTCCCCGAGCTCGCCGGCACCGCACTTCCCGAGATCCTCGACCGGGTCTTTTGGGAAGGCGAGCCGTTCGTCACCAATGAGCTCTTGGTCCCGCTCGTCCGTGCCGATGGCGTCGCTGATGAGCGCTTTTTCAAGTTCAACCTCGAGCCGATCCGCGATCTCGACGGCATGGTGTACGGCATGATGGCGCTGGCCATCGACGTCAGCGAGCAAGTGGTGGCGCGGCGGGCGATGGAGAAGACCCATCGCGAGCATGAACGACTGCTCGCCGAGCTCGAGTCGGCCAGTCGCACCAAGGACGAATTTTTGGCCATGCTGGGCCACGAGCTGCGCAATCCGCTGGCGCCGATCGTGACCGCGCTCGAGCTCATGAAGCTGCGCAGCGACGGGATACAGAGCCGCGCCGAGCAGATCATCGAACGGCAGGTCAAGCATCTGGTCCGCCTCGTCGACGATCTGCTCGACATCTCCAAGATCACACGCGGCAAGATCGAGCTCAAGCGGGAAACGGTGGAGCTGGCCGACGTGGTGGGCAAGGCAGTGGAGATGGCCAGTGTTCTTCTGGAGCAGCGACGGCATGAACTGGTGCTGGAGGTGCCGCGCACGGGTCTATTGTGGTACGGCGATCCGGTGCGGTTGGCGCAGGTGCTGGCCAATCTGCTGACCAACGCGGCGCGCTATACCGAGCCGCAGGGCCGCATCGTCATCTCTGCGGTCAGCGACGGGACGGAGATCGTCATTCGGGTGCGCGACAACGGCATCGGCATCGCGCCGGAGATGCTGCCGCGGATCTTCGACATGTTCGTCCAGGCCCGTCGCAGTGCGGATCGCGCAGAGGGCGGCCTCGGTCTCGGCCTCACGTTGGCGAAGACGCTGGTGATCATGCATGGCGGCACCATGACCGCGTCCAGCGACGGGGAAGGCAAGGGCACGGAGCTGGAGATCCGGCTGCCGGCGCGTCGACAGACCGTGCCGAAGGTGGCGGACGTGGTGGCGCCGCCGTCGCCGGCGAGGCGTGTGTTGGTGGTGGATGACAATGCAGACGCTGGTGAGCTGCTGGCCGAGACGCTGCGGTTTCGCGGTCACCACGTGACGGTGGCGCTCGATCCGCTGGCGGCGTTGACCCATCTGGCGACGGCGCGACCGGAGGTGGCGGTCCTCGATATTGGCCTGCCGGTGATGGATGGCTACGAGCTGGCCGCGCAGGTGCACGCGCTGGTCCCCGAATGTCGATTGGTGGCGCTGACCGGCTACGGACAACAGCAAGACGTGGAGCGCAGTCGCAAGGCGGGCTTTTTCGGCCATCTGGTCAAGCCCGTGGACATCGACCAGTTGCTACGGTTTGTCGCTCTCGGCGCGCAGTCGGGCCAGACGTAGTCGGGCCTCTGCCATCCGCGCCTGCTCGTGGACGCGGCGGGCGCGGAGCAATAGGTTGTGCGGCGTCACCGTCGGAGGAACGAGCGGGACCGCGGTGACTTCGTAGCCGGCGGCCTCGAGTCGCAACACGCGCTCGGCATCGACGAACGCCTGCACGAAGCGGCGGCGCACTTCGCTCTGGGTTGGGATGCCGAGGCGCTCGGCGGCGGACTCGGCCAGCGCCAGCGACGGCACCGAGCGGCCATAGCAGCACGGCATCAGAAAGACGAAGCGCGCATCGGTGGCCACTGCGCCGTCGAGTGCGTCGTCGGTGGCACGGCCACAGGCATGTAACGCGACGACTGCATGTGGACTCGCTGGCCAGGCGCTCCGGTCGGCAGCTTCGGCCTCACGGAGCTCGACACGGGCGGGCAGGGTCGCCACCAACGCGCGCAGACGCGCGATGCGCTTGGCGTCGCGCTCGATGAGCCACAGCCGGCTCAGCTGGAGCAGCTCGGCGCCGACGAGGCCCAGATAGGCGTGGCCGGCGGCGACCTCGACGACCAGCTTGTCGCCACGCACCCCAGCGCGCGAAAGCTCGTCGAGAAACGCGGTGACCTCACGTGCTTTTTTGCGATCTTCGTCGCGTAGCCGGAGGCCAGCACCGAGATAGAGCCGGCCGATGGCGGCCTCTACGGTGGCGAGGGTGAAGGCTGGCATGCGGTACTTTATAGCGTTTGCAAAAAAGCGATGAGCTGCTGTCGTTCGGATGGGTCGAGCGCGAGGCCAAAGCGATGTCCACCGTTGCTGCGCGTCGGATCCAGCAGGGTTTCGATGTCGGCGATGGAGTTGTCGTGTAACAGCCGGCCCCGCGTGCCGAGACCGAGCAGCGACGGCACGCGATAGCCGCCGGTGCCGCGATCGGCCGATAGGCCCACGCGGGGATCGGTGCCGATCGTGCCGAGGAGCACGGGCGGGCCCGACAGACCAGGGCCGGCGTGGCAGTAGCCGCAGCGACGGTCGAAGATCTGGCGGCCATGGGAATCCGCGGTGGATGCCGGCGGTGCCAGCGACTGCAAATAGGTCGCGAGGGCGAGGGCGATTTCCCGTGGGGGACGGACCGCGCCGCCCGCGGACGTGATGAGCAAGGTCTCGATGCGGATGGCGAGTGGGACCAGACCCGCCAAGACGGTGCCGTCGCGGTGAAGATGGGTGAGCCACCCGACCGGGCGCAGATCGGGGATGGCCACCGGCTCTTCGCCAGGCGGCGGCGCCACATCGATGCGGCCAGGGCCCCAGGACGGCGCATCGGCTTGCACCAGCTCGCGATAGTCGAAGTCCTGGTTGGCGAGCCCGGCTACCAATATGCCGTCCACGACGCGGGCGTGGCAGGTCGAGCATGTCAGGCCGAGGCCCGAGCTGCCGTCGCTGTAGGCGACTTCGACGAGGCCGCCCGGCAGATCGGTGCTGGCCGGATCATGCCATAGCCCACTCAGGGGGGAGATCGACGCACGATCTACCGTCGCTGGCAGGCCTTGGGCCGGAAAGCGGAAAAAGGCGGCTTCACCGAGCGCGCGTAGGTCAGCGTCGAGAGCCAGCGGGCCGCCAGCGCTGACCGCCGGATTCCACTCCGGCAGGCGCTCCCAGTCGCCGTCGGCACCTGTGGCGTAATGTTGCAATCGCAGGCGGCTGTAGCCGTTGTCTGGGTTGACCAGCGCCGACGCGAGGCTCGCGCGGCGAAAAGCGGGATCAGCCAGGTATTGGCTGCCCGGATCGGGTGCGGGCGCACAGGCCGCCAGGGTCAGCGTGGTGATCAGCCAACGCATTGGACCTGTAAGCAGGTCCAGTGCGTTCATCCGGCACACAGGGTCTGCAGACAGGTCCAGTGCGACACCTGGGGGTCGTAGCCGCAGTACCAGTTTCCCGAGAAGCCGCCGTCTGAGCCGCAGTCGGTGTCGTTGGTGCAGGTGTCGGAGGCGGTGTGGCAGTGCCAGGCGGTCACGCCAATGTAGGCGCCACACATCGAGTCCAGCGACGGGGAACAGTAGCCGTTGCTGCCGCAGTCGGAGTCGGTGCGGCAGTTGCTGGTGATGCAGTGGTTGACGCCGGTCGGGCGATCTCCGGCGGCGCCCCGGCAGCTGCAGAGCGTGCCCGTGGCGCAATCGGCGTCGCTGAAGCAGGTGTCGTAGCTGCACATGCAGCCGATGCGGCTGCCGCCACAGCGGCCGTTATTGCCGGCGTTGCAGTCGGTGTCGCTGTTGCAATTGGCGCCGCCGAGGTCCGGGTTGCCAGACAAACAGCCGCCGGGGGTGCGGTCCATACTACAAATCGCAGCGGCGGCCCGGTGATAGAGGGGCACGCCGGGTTGGTGCATGGCCAGGTCGAGCGAGCCGCCGTCGCTGTTGACGACCAACCCAGTGTTACACGATGTCAGGATCAGAAAATAAGAGAATAAGGTTTTCATTTACCGATCATGCCACCAGCTCAGCCGCAGGTCACTCCCGTGCCGCCGATGCCGCAGTAGCCTTCGGGGTTCTTGTCGAGGTACTGCTGGTGATAATCCTCGGCGAAGTAAAACGGCGGCGCAGCGACGATCTCGGTGGTGATGGCTTGGTGGCCGGCCGACTTGAGGCGCGCTTCGTAAGACGCCTTCGAGGCCTCTGCCGCAGCCTTCTGTGCGTTGGTGGTGGTGTAGATTCCCGAGCGATATTGCGTGCCAGTGTCGCCGCCCTGGCGCATGCCCTGGGTGGGATCGTGGCTCTCCCAGAAGACGCGCAAGAGCTCGGTGAACGGCACCTTGGCCGGGTCGTACACCACCCTGACGACCTCGTTGTGGCCGGTCATGCCCGAGCAGACTTCTTTGTAGGTTGGGTTGGGCGTGAGGCCGCCGGCATAGCCGACTGCCGTCGAGACCACGCCTGGCACCTTCCACAATTTACGCTCGGCGCCCCAGAAGCAACCCATGCCGAACATGACTTGCTCGAGGGGCGGATCAAACGGTGCGTCGAGCGGCGCGTCGAGCACGGTATGGCGTGGGGCGACGGGCATCTTGTCGGCGCGACCGGGCAGCGCCTCGGCCTGCGACGGCAACTTGAGCTTCTTGTCGGCGAAGAACATGGGCCTACTTTGATCCGGAGGCGGCCGTGGCGCCAGCCAGAATGTGCAGCAAGAACGACCATTCGTCGGCGGCTTCCTCGATGCGCTTCATGGTCGGCTTGCCGGCGCCGTGACCCGCATCGGTCTCGATGCGGATGAGCACCGGATTGGGCCCCGTCTGCGCCGCTTGCAGGGTGGCGGTGAACTTGAACGAGTGGGCCGGCACGACGCGATCGTCGTGGTCGGCGGTCATCACCAGCGTCGGCGGATAGGCCGCGGCCTTGATGTTGTGCAGCGGCGAGTACGCGAGGAGAACCGGGAAATATTTGGCCTCATCCGACGAGCCGTACTCCGAGGTCCAGGCGTGGCCGATGGTGAACTTGTGATAGCGCAGCATGTCCATGACGCCCACCTGGGCGACCGCGGCGCCGAACAGCTCCGGATGCTGGGTGATGCTGGCACCGACGAGAAGCCCGCCGTTGGAGCCGCCGCCGATGCCGAGGCGTTCCTTACGGGTGATCTTCTGGTCGACGAGATAGCGGGCCGCAGCGGCAAAATCGTCGAAGACGTTCTGCTTTTTCTCGAACATGCCCGCCTGGTGCCAGGCCTCGCCAAACTCGCCGCCGCCACGCAGGCTCGGCTGGGCGTAGACGTAGCCGCGCTCGACCCAGGCCAGGATCTGCGGCGAGAATTCCGGGGTCAAGCTGACGTTGAAGCCGCCATAGCCGTAGAGGAAAGTCGGCGTATCGCCCGTCGGGACGAAGCCTTTTTTGTGCACCAGGAACATGGGGATCTTGGTGCCGTCCTTGGACGCATAGACGACCTGACGGGTCTCGAATGCGGCTGGGTCGAACTTGACCGCCGGCTTTTTGTAGAGCGTGGACGCGCCAGTTTTTAGATCGAGCCGATACACCGACGGAGGCGTGTTGAACGAGGCATATACGTAGAACGTTTCGGTGTCGGTGCTCTTGCCGCCAAAGCCGCTGGCCGAGCCGATGCCGGGCAGGGCGACATCGCGCACCTTTTTGCCGGCGAGATCGTGGAACGTGACCACCGAGTGCGCATCCGACAGCCACTGGGCCACGAAGCCGCCGCCGAGGTGCGAGACGCCTTCGAGCTTGTTGGTTGCGCTCTCCGGAATGATGGTCTTCCAGGCGGCGCGCTCGGGCTTCTCGAGGTCGACGGCGATGAGCTTGCCGCGCTGCGCGTCGAGGTCGGTCTGGACGTAGAACGTCGAGCCTTCGTTGCCGACGAAGCCGTACGCCGCGTCGAAGCCGTCG
>Ga0123338_10001178_pt1 | contig 25481 bp, 24 predicted proteins | sample grotaG_FD_89793 | JGI IMG/M metagenome (GOLD analysis project Ga0123338, IMG submission 89793) | Glacier valley bacterial and archeal communities from Borup Fiord, Nunavut, Canada, to study Microbial Dark Matter (Phase II) -... | ecosystem: Environmental > Aquatic > Freshwater > Ice > Glacier ...
AACTCGACGACCCAACCTCCTACCCGCCGCCCCGCGAGGTCGATCCGCACCATGCTGCCGATCCGTACACGAGCATCCATCGCCGCCGGCACGACATAGTCGAACTGCTTCTCCAGTCCACTGACGTCGGGGAGTACACGAGCGATCCTCACAGTGCCAGACCGTATCGGCGAACCACGACCGGTCTCACAGGGTGCTGAATTTCACAGCGCTGCTCGACGAAGCTCCTCACCAACTGGCCGTTTGCAGACATCGACCGGCCGGGACCCGATTTTCGCATCCTGTTATCGTCTGACGCAGTCACCAAGAAGGATCCACGTGTCAGTCGAAGAACCCGCCGCCAGCCACGGCACGCACCCGCAGACAGCAGCGATACGACGCCGATCCGACGCAGTCAAGGCGCGGACCGGGCGGATCATGAAGAATCGCGAACTGTCGTTCATGAAAGCGGTGATCGGCAGATTCTTCGAGATCAGCGGAACCCGGCAGGCGATGCTCGTTGCCTTCAACATGTTCATCGGTTTCTTCCCGCTCGTGATCCTCGGGCTCGCACTGGTCGCCAGACGCCACCCGCTGCTGTCGATCGGCGAGCGGATCGTGCGGATGGTCGGCCTGCACGCGGAAGCCGCCGACATCGTGCGCCATGCGTTTCCGGCGACGGACAGGGTGCTCTTGGGTGCCTCGCTGATCACCGTGCTGTCGCTGCTGCTCAGCGGGGTCGACGTCGCCGGCGGTGTCAGCGAGGCGTTCAGCAGGGCGTGGAACGTGCCGGCGCGTACAGGCTGGGCATCATCGGTTCGCGGCATGGCATGGTTCGCGCTGGTGATGCTGCAGTTCTCGGTCATCGTCGTCGTGACGCGCAGTGGTGGCCGTTCTGCGCTGCTGCAGCACCTCGTCGGCATTCCGTTGGTGCTCGCCGCTGTCTACTGGTTCTGGCTGATGACGCCGCGCCTGCTGCTCAACAAGCCGCTGCACAACGGTGATCTGCGGGCAGGGGCGCTCGTCGGTGTCGGTGGCACGGCGCTGCTCGGGCTGTTCACGCAGTTCGTTCTGCCGAGTTGGTTCGATTCGTATGCCAGCGGTTTCGGCGGTGTCGGCGTCGCCTTCGCGGTTGCATCGTTTCTCTACGTTGTCGGGATCGTGTGGATCCTGATCGTCGTCATCGGCGCTGTGATCTGGGAGCGCAACGCTCCGCTCGACGACGTCGTCGAGTTCACGACCGCCGTCACTGACGAAGAGACCGACGAGCAATTCGTCGGCGGTTTCGTCAACGATGGCGGTGGCAGCAGCTCGTCATCTGCGTGACGCTCTGTGCCGGCAGTTCAGACGAGGTTTGCCTTGAACTCATCGAGCCGGCTCGTCGATTCCCATGTGAAGTCCGGCAGTGCACGACCGAAGTGGCCGTATGCGGCGGTCTTGCGGTAGATCGGACGGCGCAGGTCGAGGGCGCGGAGGATGGCGGCTGGGCGCAGATCGAACGTCGCCCGGACCGCTTCGACGATCTTGTCGTTGTCGATCGTCTCGGTCCCGAAGGTTTCGACGAGGATGCTGATCGGATGGGCGACGCCGATGGCGTAGGCGACCTGCACTTCGCAACGCGTGGCAGCACCCGAAGCGACGACATGCTTGGCGACCCAACGAGCGGCGTAGGCAGCCGATCGGTCGACCTTGGAGGGATCCTTGCCGGAGAACGCACCGCCACCGTGGCGGCCCATGCCGCCGTAGGTGTCGACGATGATCTTGCGGCCGGTCAAGCCGGTGTCGGCATGCGGTCCACCGAGTTCGAACGTACCTGTCGGGTTGACATAGACGGTGTAGTCGTCATCGGCGAACTGCGCCGGAATCATTGGTTGGATGACGTTCTCGATGAGGTCGGGACGGATGATCGTGTCACGATCGATGCCAGGAGCATGCTGCGACGAGATGAGGACCGCGCGCAGGCGTGTTGGCTTGCCGTTCTCGTAGTCGAAGGTGACCTGCGTCTTGCCGTCGGGGCGCAGGTAGGGAACCACATCGGCCTTGCGGACTTCGCTGAGGCGCTCGGCGAGGCGGTGTGCCAACCAGATCGGCAGCGGCATGAGGTCAGCCGTCTCGTCGCAGGCGTACCCGAACATCATGCCCTGGTCGCCTGCGCCCTGGTTGTTGAGCAGGTCTTCGCCGCTCTTGCCGCTGCGGGTCTCTTCGGACGAATCGACGCCCTGGGCGATATCGGGGCTCTGCTCGTCGATCGAGACGATGACGCCACACGTGTTGCCGTCGAAGCCGAACAGGGCATTGTCGTAGCCGATGTCCTTGATGACCTGGCGGGCGATTTTCGGGATGTCGACGTAGGCCGTCGTCGTGATCTCGCCGGCGATGACGCAGAGACCGGTGGTCAAGAGTGTCTCGCAGGCAACGCGGCCCGCTGGATCCTCGGTCAAGATGGCGTCGAGGACGGCATCGGAGACCTGATCGGCCATCTTGTCCGGGTGACCTTCGGTGACGGACTCCGAAGTGAAGGTCCAGTGGCTCACGGCATTGCTCCTAGAAGGTGTATTCGGTACGGGGTGGTGGGTGAGAGATCTCAGAGAGGTGAAAATTGGCGAACGAAAAGCGCCCGGGCGGTCGTTGCGATCGGCCGGGCGCAAGTCAGTATCAAGCTGTCAGGCTTCGGTGTCCTCGGCCACGACATCGTCGACCGGCACCGCCACGGCGTACGGCACCGATGTAATCTTGTCGGCAGCGATCTCCTCGAAACCGATCGACAGCGGCTTGCGTGCAATCGAACTGACCTGCGGCGGCACCAACGAACCCTGTCCCTCGCCGAGGTGACTGAAATACGAGTTGATCTGACGGGCGCGTTTTGCGGCGAGCGTCACCAAGCTGAACTTCGAGTCGACGCGATCGAGCAATTCCTCGATCGGCGGGTAAATCATCGAGTCGTGGGCATGAGCCATGTGCGAAGGATCCTTTGAGCGATTGAAACCGCCCGATCCTACCGGCGACGGACACCAATTCGCCGGACTAGACCGCTTTCGCCATCCGTTCGTGGCGGATGATATCCAACATGTCGGCAATCGTCTGTTCGAGATCGTCGTTGACGACGACATGATCGGCCATCGCCATGCCGACCGGTTCCTCGTCCTCGGCCTTCTTCAGACGCTCAGCGACTTTCTGCGCAGGATCCCCCCTGCCCTGCAACCGTCGTCGCTGCTCGTCCCGAGACGGCGGCAGTACGAAGATCAGCAGCGCCGCCGGATTGATCGCTTTGATCTGCTGAGCTCCGTGCACCTCGATCTCCAGCACGACGTCACGGTCACCCTCGGTTTCCGGAAGCGGCGAGCCGTAGAACTGCCCCAAAAATTCGGTGTGTTCGAGGAAACCGCCCGCCGCAATGCGCCGCTCGAAGGAGGCGCGGTCGGTGAAGACGTATGCGTCCGCCGATTCACCGGGCCGGCGCTCCCGTGTCGTCCACGAACGCGACAGCCACAGGCCTGGATCACGGTCGACGAGCGCACTGACAATCGTGCCCTTACCGACACCGCCAGGTCCTGAGACGACGATGACGAGCGGAGCACGCAAGGTGAGTTACTTCTTGGAGAGTTGGTCGAGCAGGGCCAACCGCTGCTGTGCTCCGAGGCCCTGAACGCGACGCGTGTCGGCGATGCCGATGTCTTCCATCACCTTGCGCGCCTTGACCTTGCCGACGCCTGGGAGCGACTCGAGCAGTGCGACGACTTTGAGCTTGCCGACGACGGGATCATTGTCCGCCGCAGCAATTGCTTCGGCGAGGCTGTATGAACCCATCTTCAGGCGGCCCTTGAGGGCGGCGCGAGCAACGCGTGCTTCGGCGGCCTTCGCCAGCGCGGCCGCACGTTGTTCTGGATTGAGCTGTGGGGGTGTAGCCATGTCGGTAACCCTACCAACGAGCCCGGGGCCACGGTGTGACCAGGTGATGTGACGTTATTGCCCAGACATCCCGTTCACTGATCTAGCCTCTGGCCAGATGCCCCGACTGTCGTGCAACCGAACGGTGATCTGCGCGTCATCAGCGTTGGTCACGGCGATCGTGACCAGTGAGCTCGCCCACCGGAGGTCTGCACGCCACGCCGCCCCACCCCGAACGACAGGCTCTGTTGCCATTCTCGTGCTCGGGTATCCGACTCGGAGGAACGGCAACGTCCATCCTTTGCAGCGTTGGCGTATCGAGATCGCTGCGCGGGAGCTGGCGAAGTACGACGACGCCCGACTCGTGATCTCCGGAGGACCGACGAGGGGTCCCGTGACGGAAGCGACAACGATGGCGCAGTTGGCGCTCGATCGTGGCATCGATGCCGACCGTATCGATCTGGAACATGACGCACGATCGACCTGGGAGAACGTCCATCTCTCGCTTCCTCACCTACGACACCACGATCTCGTGATCATCGCTTCCGATGGCCTGCATGCCGCCAGGGCGCGACGATATCTGCTCGCCCAGGCACCGGAATTCACCGGCAGGGTGTTCGTCGCCGAACTCGACGGGCCCTTCACGAAGTGGTGGCTGAAGACGCCGACCGCCATCAATGAGCTCGCCGCGACGATTCGCCGAACCGTTGCGTCCACCGTGGTTCACGCTGGTCGATGATCGATCAGCGCCGCCCCGGTCTGGATGGCCACCTGCCGGGCGGCGTCGGCGAAATCTTCGCCGTCGCTTGCGTAGAGCACCGCTCGCGACGTGCTCGCGAGGATCGATGGACCGCCGAAACGGCTGGCATCGGCGGGGTCACCTCCCTGGAAACCGACTCCGGGAATCAGCAGCGGCAGGTCAGCGCCGACGATGCTCCGCACTCTGGCGAGTTCCTCCGGGTACGTCGCGCCGACGACGAGACCGCATTGGCCGGTTGCGTTCCAGTCGTTGGCGACGCGGTCAGCAACGACTTCGAACAACGGCCGGCCGGTCACATCGAGGTTCTGGAAATCGGCACCGCCGGGATTCGACGTCCGGCAGAGAATGAAGACGCCGCGGTCGCTGTGCTCGAGGAACGGATCGACGCTGTCCTTGCCGAGGTACGGGTTTACCGTGACTGCATCGGCTCCGTAGCGGACGAACGCCTCGATGGCATACTGCTCGGCCGTCGGGCCGATGTCGCCTCGCTTGGCGTCGAGCAACACCACGACGTCGGGATAGCTGCGCTTGACATACGCACACAGCTCCTCGAGTTGCTCCTCGGCCCTTGCTGCGGCGAAGTAGGCGAACTGTGGCTTGTAGGCACAAACGAGATCGGCGGTGGCGTCGACGATCGCTGTACAGAATTCGAGGATCGCGCTCGGCTTGCCGAGCAGGTGCTTCGGGAGTCGGCCGGCGGCCGGATCGAGTCCGACACACAGTGTCGAACCCGACGACCGCCAGGCGTGCTCCATTCGCTGCTGGAAGTTCATCGCCAACCCCGTTTCGATGCCGATGATCCCTGTATCGACGATCTCTGTACCAAGGAAGTCACATCACTCCATCGTTCGACCTCGTGCACCCTCGCCCATTCCTCCATCTGCCTGAGAATGATCCACGGGGCTCGTGGGTTGGCGAACGTCGCCGTGCCGACCTGGATCGCGTTTGCGCCCGCCATCATCATCTCGATCGCTTCCGTTCCGCTGGAGATCCCACCGACGCCGACAATCGACACATCGGGCAACGCAACCCTGACATCGTGAACGGCGCGAACGGCGACCGGATGCACGGCGCGGCCGGAATATCCGCCACCACCGGCACCGAGCAGTGGCTTTGCCGTCTCCGTGTCGATTGCCAGTCCGAGCAGTGTGTTGGCGATGGTCAGGGACTCCGCACCAGCGTCCGTCACCGCTTCGGCCACCTCGACGATGCGATCGGTGTTCGGGCTGAGCTTCGCCCACAGCGGTTTGCCGCAGACCGCCGTCGACTCGATCACGCTCGCGCTCAGTGCTGCGTCGTGGGCGAAAATGCCAGTCCTGCCTTCGAGGTTCGGGCAACTGAGATTGACCTCGACGGCGATGATCTGCGAGCTCGAACCGGCGAGCAGCGCTGCGGCATCGGCGAATTCCTGGACGGTGCGGCCCCATATCGAAACGACGACCTTGGCATCCGTCCTGTCCAACCGTGGCAGATCGTCGCGCAGCCAGGCGGCAAGACCTGGACCCTGCAATCCGACGGCATTGAGCATTCCGGCGCTCGTCGGATGGACGCGAGGCGCTAGATTGCCCTGCCAGGCAAATAACGCGAGTGACTTCACGACGTGCGCCCCGAGGCCCCCAAGATCGCCGAACGATTGCAGTTCGCTGCCGTGTCCAGCAGTCCCCGACGCCGTCATCACCGGATTGGCGAGCGTCAGCGACCCGACCCGAACCGTCCGGTCACGAATTCCCGCTGGCGCCATCCCTCCCCCAGGTCCGGCCTCGACGAGCGTTCGTGCAGTCGAGGCACGCGAGATGGGTGAAGTGCACCAACGCTTCGGGGAGCGGCGAGGAGCGAGCCGGGTCATGTCGCTGCGTGATAGCTCTGCAGGCTGCGGACGCTCACGAGTTGCCCGTTCTGCTCCGCCATTCCATGCACCGCCGCAAGTGCCGCCTCGACCGTCGTCACAGAGGAGATGCGATGGACATTCGCCGCTTTGCGGATCTGCTCGCCGTCGCTGCGCGCTCCTCCACCCTGACCCTGGGGGGTGTTGATCACGAAGCTGATCTGACCGCTGGCGATCATCTGGACTGCATTCGGCAACGCACCAGGTTCTGGCTCGCGACCGGTGGCCGGTTGATCGCCGACCTTGCCGAGGACGGCATCGACAGGGAATCCGAACCCGGCAAGATATTCTGCGGTTCCTTTGGTGGCAGCGATCGAGAATTTCAACTCACGCAGGCGCTTCACGACCACGAGGCCCGCCGGCTTGTCGCGATCGGCGAGCGAGACGAACACGGTGCCGGATGACGGCAGGACGTTGCCACTGGCGATCTCCGCCTTGTAGAACGCCCGGCCGAACGTCGTATCGATGCCCATCACTTCCCCGGTCGAACGCATTTCCGGCCCGAGTGCGGTATCGACTTCCGGGAAGCGGTTGAACGGCAGTACGGCTTCTTTCACGGCGACGTGACCGGCATTGATCGGCGGGCGCACAACTCCTTCGACACGCAGGTCGGCGAGCGTTGCGCCGAGCATCACCCGGCTGGCAATCTTGGCGAGCGGGACGCCGGTTGCCTTGGCGACGAACGGCACCGTCCGCGAAGCGCGCGGGTTGGCCTCGATCACGTAGACCGTGGTTCCGGCGACGGCGTACTGCACGTTGATCAGACCGACGACGTCGAGCGCCGCAGCGATGACCTTGGTGTAGCTCTCGATCACTTCGACGACCCACGATGGCAACGTCTGCGGTGGGATCGCGCATGCTGAGTCGCCGGAGTGCACCCCGGCTTCCTCGACATGCTCCATCACGCCGCCGATGAGGACCTCACCGGAGTGGTCGCGGATGGCGTCGACGTCGACCTCGATGGCGTCTTCGAGGAAGCGGTCGATCAGCACCGGTCGCTCCGACGACAGCCCGCCCTCCTTGCCGAGCGATCCGAACGTCGACAGTTGCTCCATCGCCCGGCCGAGGTGATCTCGATCGTGGACGATCTGCATACCGCGTCCGCCGAGCACGTACGAAGGCCGGACGAGGACGGGATAGCCCACATGGGAGGCGATCTGTTCAGCCTGCTCGAACGTCGTCGCCGTGCCGCCGGGCGGTTGCGGGATGTGTAGCTGCGCGCACAACGCGTTCCACTTCTCACGATCCTCGGCGAGGTCGATCGACGCTGGCGACGTACCTGCTACGAGCTCGACGGGGATCTGCCCGCTGAGCTTCAACGGCGTCTGCCCGCCGAGTGAGACGATGACTCTGGGTGCGACTCCCCCGGCCGCTGCTGTCTCCACCTCGATGACGTTGAGCACGTCTTCACGCGTCAGCGGCTCGAAATAGAGCCGGTCGCTCGTGTCGTAGTCGGTGGAAACCGTTTCCGGGTTGCAGTTGACCATGACCGTCTCGAACCCGGCGTCGCGCAACGCGAAGCTGGCGTGCACACAGCAGTAGTCGAATTCGATGCCCTGACCGATCCGGTTCGGGCCGGACCCGAGGATGATCACCTTCGGCTTCGTCGACGGGCGGACCTCGCTCTCATCCTCCCATGAGCTGTAATGGTACGGCGTCTCGGCGGCGAACTCGGCGGCGCACGTGTCGACCGTCTTGTAGGTCGGCATCACGCCGGCAACGACGCGCGCCGCGCGCACCTCGTCGTCCGACACCTTCCACAGATAGGCGAGTTGGGCGTCGGCGAAACCGAGCCGTTTGGCCCGACGCCAGTCGGCCTTGGTGAACGAAGCGATCGAGGACGCCTCGATCGCCGCACGCTCTTCGACGATGATCGACATCTGATCGAGGAACCACGGATCGATCTTGTTCGTCTCGTGCAGCAGTTCGATCGACATGCCGCGCCGCAGCGCTTCACCGACGAGGAAGATGCGCTCCGGCGTCGGAACGTTGGTCTGCGCAAGCAGGACATCGTCGGGGATGTCTGCGTAGGCCGCTTCGCCAGCATCGGCGTTGAGCCCGAAGCGCCCTTGCTCCAGTGAGCGAAGGCCCTTCTGCAGGCTCTCGGGAAACGTTCGCCCGATCGCCATCGCCTCGCCGACGGACTGCATCTGCGTGCCGAGGACGCCGCTCGTGCCGGGAAGTTTCTCGAACGCCCAGCGGGGGATCTTGGTGACGACGTAGTCGATCGACGGTTCGAAGCTCGCCGGTGTCGCCCGGGTGATGTCGTTGGGGATCTCGTCGAGCGTGTACCCGACGGCGAGTTTGGCGGCGATCTTGGCGATCGGGAAACCGGTCGCCTTCGACGCCAATGCCGAAGACCGTGAGACGCGTGGATTCATCTCGATCACGACGAGGTCGCCGTCAGCCGGGTTGAGGGCGAACTGCACGTTGGAGCCGCCGGTTTCGACGCCGACGCGTCGGATGCAGGCGAACGCTGCATCACGCATCATCTGGTACTCGACATCGCTGAGCGTCAGCGCCGGAGCCACCGTGATCGAGTCCCCGGTGTGCACGCCCATCGGATCGAAGTTCTCGATCGAGCAGACGATCACGCAGTTGTCGGCGCAATCACGCATCACTTCGAGTTCGAACTCCTTCCACCCGGCGATCGATTTCTCGATGAGGATCTCGCCGATCGGGCTGGCGGCGATGCCGTTGTGGCAGACGACTTCGAATTCCGCCAACGTGGTGGCGATCCCCGTGCCACGGCCACCGAGGATGTACGCCGGGCGGATGATGCACGGCAGACCGATCGTTTCGAGAACGACGCGCGATTCGGCCATCGAGTGAGCGATACCGGACTCCGGCACCTTGAGGCCGATCTCGATCATCGCCTTCTTGAACAGATCGCGATCCTCCGCAGTGGCGATCGCTCGGGCATTCGCACCGATCAGCTCCGGTGTGCCTGCCACGCCAACGAGGCCCTGTTCGAACAACGCCATCGCCAGGTTGAGCCCGGTCTGGCCGCCGAGCGTCGCCAGCACGGCATCCGGCTTTTCGAGGGCGATGATCGCTGCGAGCACCTCGGGAGTCAGCGGCTCGATATAGGTCGCGTCTGCAAAGTCCGGATCGGTCATGATCGTCGCCGGATTGGAGTTCGCCAGGATGACCCGGTAGCCCTCCTCCTTGAGCACCCGGCAGGCCTGCGTACCCGAATAGTCGAACTCGCACGCCTGGCCGATGACGATCGGGCCCGAGCCGATGATCAGGATCGAGTGGATATCAGTCCGCTTCGGCATTATGCGACCCCCCGCTCCGGCACCGGGAACCCCGGCAGGTCTGCATCGGCGTAGCCCGAAAAGCGGTTGACCGTGGCGAAGCTCACCTGATGACCGCCCAGGTAGCCGACGGGATCCTTGACCATCGCCTCGAACTGGGCGAACAGGTAACGCGCATCGTGCGGGCCGGGGCCGGCCTCTGGGTGGTACTGCACGCTGAACGCCGCAACCCCTGGCACACGCATGCCCTCATTCGTCTCGTCGTTGAGGTTGATGTGCGTGACCTCCGCTGTTCCGGTCAGCGAGGCGGGATCGACGCAGAAGTTGTGGTTCTGACTGGTGATCTCGACGTGACCCGTCGACAGTTGACGAACGGGGTGGTTGGCGCCGTGGTGGCCGAACGGCAGTTTGAAGGTCGAGCCGCCGAGCGCCAACGACAACAGCTGGTGGCCGAGGCAGATACCGAAGATCGGCACCTGATCGATCAACCCACGGATGACCTCGACGGCACCGGCGACAGCTTCCGGGTCGCCCGGGCCGTTGGACAGGAAGACGCCGCTCGGCTTTCGGGCGAGGACGTCGGCAGCGCTGGTCGAAGCGGGAACGATTTCGACCGATCCGAGTTCCGCTAGCTTGCGCACGATCGAACGCTTGATGCCGAAGTCGTAGGCGACGATGTGCGGACGACCAACAGCCCGTTCGCCCACGGAGTACGACTGCGGCGTGGTCACCTGGGCCACGAGATCGACGCCGTCGGTGCCGGGCTCTACCTTCGCTGCGGCCAGAAGAACAGACTCCGGAGCGGTCCCGAAAGCGCCCGGCAGCGCACCGGTGTCACGCAACAGCCGTGTGAGACGGCGGGTGTCGATACCGGCGATGCCGGCAATCCCGTAGCGGGCGAGCAGGGCATCGAGGTCTGCCTCCGAACGATGGTTGCTGCGACGGCGTGAGAGGTCGCGCACGATCACGCCTCGGCAGAACAGACCGCGTGATTCGAAGTCGTAGTCGTTGACGCCGTAGTTTCCGACATGACTGGCGGTGAAGGTGATGATCTGGCCGGCATAGCTCGGGTCAGTCAATATCTCCTGATAGCCGGACATCGCCGTATTGAAGACGACCTCGCCGCTGGAGACACCGTTCGGTGCTTCGGCGCCGATCGCCTCGCCCTCGAACACCGAACCGTCTGCCAGTACTAGTGTCGCCTGGCGTACCGCTGTCATTGCTCGCCTCCATGGTTCGTTTCGGTGCGCATCGGCTTATGCATGTTCATGCACACTAGCGTATATTCTCTCATCTTTGCGCCGTCCCGTCGACGACGACGGGGTCGCCGTTGAAGATCGTGTGACGCACTTTGCCGCGCATCGTCCGCCCGGTGTATGGCGTATTGCGGCTCTTCGAGGCCAACAGCGACGGCTTGACCGTCCACGACAGGTCGGGGTCGAAGACCGTCACGTTCGCCGGGCGGCCGATCGCGATCGGCCCACCGTGGCGAGCGCCGAGTCGAGCGATCGCCGCAGGTTTCCACGACAACAGGGCGATCGTCTGCAGCAGGTCGAGGTCGAGTTCGCCGAGGGCGAGCGACAGCGCCGTCTCCAACCCGAGCATCCCCGGTGGTGCCTGGTCGAGTGGCTGCTCCTTCGATTCCTGCGGATGCGGAGCATGGTCAGTAGCAATCGCATCGATCGTCCCGTCACGGAGGCCGGCTTTGATCGCCTCGATATCGGCCATGGTCCGCAGCGGCGGGTTGACCTTGAAGACCGAATCGAAGCTGCGCAACGTCTCGTCCGTCAACGTGAAATGGTGCGGCGTCGCTTCGGCCGTGACCGTCACCCCGTCAGCCTTGGCAGCGCGGACGAGCTCGACCGACCGGGACGTCGACAGGTGCAGTAGATGGATGCTGGCGCCCGTCAATCTGGCGAGTTCGATGTCACGGAAAACCATCAGCTCCTCGGCAATACGCGGCCAGCCCGGAAGCCCGAGATGGCTGCAGCACGATCCCTCGTTCATCACTGCGCCGTCGGTCAACCGGCTGACCTCACAGTGCTGAGCGAGGGTGATGCCGAGGCCGAGCGAGTACTCCATCGCCCGCCTCATCAACAATGGATCCTGTACACCGTTGCCGTCGTCGGTGAACAGCGTGACGCCGGCTGCCGCCAGTTCGGCGAAGGGTGCCAACTGCTTGCCTGCACGCTCGATCGTGATCGCTCCGGCCGGCATGACTTCGACGAGGCCGGCGCGCTCGCCCAGTGATCTGACGAGGTTGACGACGGCGATCGAGTCCTGTGTCGGCTCGGTGTTCGGCATCGCCACGACGGCTGTGTATCCGCCGAGGGCAGCGGCACGACTTCCGGTCTCGACCGTTTCCGCTTCTTCGCGGCCAGGCTCTCGAAGGTGCGTATGGAGGTCGACGAAACCCGGCGAGACGATGCATCCAATCGCATCGAGCGTTCGGTCGCCGCTGAGATTGGTGCCGACCTCGGCGATGACACCATTGTCGATCACGACATCGACAACCCGCTCGCCGTCACGGTCGATGATCCTGCCACCCTTGATCACCAGTGTCATGCGAGCGAATCTCCTTGGCCGAGCAGTTGGAACAGCACGGCCATACGGACGGCGACACCGTTGGCCACCTGCTGGATGATGACGTTGCCCGGCAATTCCGACGGATCGACGGCGATCTCGACGCCGCGGTTCATCGGGCCGGGATGCATCACGAGGGTGCTGTCGCCGAGACGGCGGGCCCGGTCCGTAGTGAGCCCGAAGCGGTCGGTGTATTCCCGCAGGCTCGGGATCAACGCTTCACCCATACGCTCACGCTGCATCCGCAGCAGGTACAGCACGTCGACTTTGCCGACGAGCGAATCGAGATCCTGAGATGTCTCGACCGGCCAGCCCTCGATCGAAGGCGGCAGCAGGGTCGGCGGGGCGACGAGCGTGACGTGAGCGCCCAGCGCGGCAAACGCCTGCACGTCGCTGCGGGCGACACGTGAATGCTTGATGTCGCCGACGATGGCGATACGCAGCCCTTCGAAGCCTCCCTTGCGGCCGAGCGCCTGACGGATCGTGTAGCAGTCGAGCAGTGCCTGCGTCGGGTGCTGATGCCAGCCGTCACCTGCGTTGATCACCGACGCGTCGGTCCAGTTGCTGATCTGCCACGGAACGCCGGACGACTTGTGGCGGATGACGAAAGCATCGACGCCCATTGCCTGAACCGTCTCGATCGTGTCACGCAGGCTCTCGCCCTTGTTCACACTGGAGGTGCCGACAGAGAACGTCATCACGTCGGCCGACAGCCGTTTGGCAGCCGTCTCGAAGCTCAGACGAGTACGCGTCGAGTCCTCGAAGAAGATGTTGACAACGTTCTTGCCGCGCAGCGCGGGGACCTTGGGGATCGGGCGGGCATTGATCTCGACCATGTGATCGGTCAGTTCCAGTAGGCTGAGGATGCCCGCCGCGCCGAGTTCCTCGATCGAGCGCAGATGCTTCACGTGTGATCCCCGATGACGACACCTTCAGGACTGACTCGAACATCTTCGTCGCGCCGTGTCGGAAGGTTCTTGCCGACGTAGTCCGGGCGGATCGGCAGTTCACGATGGCCCCGGTCGACGATCACGGCGAGTTGCACCGAACGTGGGCGGCCGTAGTCGTTGAGCGCTTCGAGTGCCGCCCTGACCGTCCTACCGGTGAACAGCACATCGTCGACCAGCACGACGGTTGCACCGTCGAGGTGCACCGGAATGTCGCTGACCGAACCGGGGACAACCGGCCGCAGGCCGAAATCGTCACGGTGGAAGCTCGCGTCGAGCGAACCGACAGGGACGTTCGCCAACGGTTCGATGGTCGCGATCGCTTCGCCGAGTCGGTTGGCGATCCAGGTGCCACCGCGTTGCAGACCGACGATCACCACACCGTCGAGGCCACGATTGTGCTCGATGATCTCGTGGGCGATACGGGTGATCGCCCGGCGGATGTCATCAGCTGACAGCACGGTGCTGCGGACATGAAAAACGCCCCCATCCGGGAGCGCGCTATCCGAGTTTGTCTGGGACACTGTCCATGGCTCCTCCGTTCGGGTCTCACAGGACCCGTTTGACGAATGCGCCCGAGGTTAGCGGCTAGAGCCAGAGAATCGAGTGACCTGCGGACAGAAACGTTTCAGCCCGGGTCGGCGCGAGCGCTCGGTATCGCTACGGACTCTGCGGAGTGCTCCTCCGAACTGGGTGTCGGGGTTGCATCGGGCGGCGTGATTACCGGCGGGCGGACGATCTTGCTGATCGTCGTCAACATGCCGTTGACGAATCGCCCGGAATCATCGGTTGAGAACCGCTTGGCGAGCCGGACGGCTTCGTCGATCACGACCGCCTTGGGGACTTCCGGTCGGCTCATCAGTTCGAAGATGGCGATTCGCAGGACCGTTTTGTCGATCTCCGGCATCCGTCCGAGTGTCCACCCGCGCGCGTTGGCGGCGATCAATTCGTCGATGCGCTCACGATGGTCGTGGACGCCGCCAACGAGGATGCGTGTCAGGTCATCTGGCTCGACAACCTGGGAGGCGAGGACGTCGTGACCGCTGAGGTCCTTCGTTTCCGCCTCGTACAACAGCGTGAGCGAACGTTCGCGGGAATCGGAACGACGGTCGGTTTCCGAGGCGTTACGGCGCCTTCCTGCCATGGGTTGTCTGCCTCAGACGCGAGTGATGTAGTCGCCGCTGCGGGTGTCGACTTTGATCTTGTCGCCGATGTTGATGAACAACGGAACCTGCAGCACGAGCCCGGTCTCGAGCGTCGCCGGCTTGCGAGCACCGGAGACGCGGTCACCCTGGATGCCCGGTTCCGTCTCAGCGACGGTCAATTCGACGGACGCCGGGATCTCGACGGAGACGATCGTGTCGTTGTGGAAGGCGATGATCGCCGTCATGTTCTCGGTCAGGTAGTTGGCGGCATCACCGAGCGACGACGGTGCCACAGTGACCTGGTCATAGGTTCCGGTGTCCATGAAGATGTAGTCGTCGCCGTCGCGGTACAGGAACTGCATGTCGTTCTTGTCGAGGATCGCCTGTTCGACGCGGATCCCGGCATTGAACGTCCGGTCGATCACAGCACCGTTGCGCAGGTTGCGGATCTTCGTGCGAACGAAGGCGCCCCCCTTGCCCGGCTTGACGTGTTGAAATTCAACGACGGTGAACAGACCGTTGTCCAGCTCGAGGGTGATTCCGTTCTTCAGATCATTCGTGGTGATCGCAGGCATGCCAAATCCTTGGGAGTGTGGGTAAGTGGCCGGCATCCATCAGCGGTGACGACCACTGTGTCTTCAATGCGGATGCCGCCAACCCCCTCACGATAGGCCCCTGGCTCGACGGTCACCACGTCCCCGAGGCGAATGTCGTCGGCCGATGACGGCGTTGCCCAGGGAGTTTCATGGATCACCAGGCCCACGCCGTGGCCGGTACCGTGCGTGTAGAACGCTCCGAAACCGACGTCGACGAGGTGGTCACGACAGACATTGTCGAGTTCGATACCGGCAATCCCGGCACGAACCGCAGCCACGCCTGCAGCCTGCGCTGCAAAGACGGCGCCGTAGGCCTCGGCGAGCCACGGGTCGACATCGCCGATCAGCAACGTCCTCGTCATGTCGCTGTGGTAGCCGTCGAGCGTCGCCCCGAAGTCGAGTACCAGCGAATCCCCTTCGACGATACGGCGATCGTCGGGATGGTGGTGGGCAAGAGCCGCATTCGGACCCGAGGCGACGATCGTCTCGAAACTCGGGCAATCTGCTCCGAGATCCTCCATCCGCCGATCGAGCGCCAGCTGGAAGGCCCGCTCGGTCGGTTCGTCCTCGAGGAGATCGAAGACATCGGAGAGTGCCTGCGAAGCAATCGCCCCTGCGGCCTCGATGCGATCGACCTCGCCGTCATCCTTGGTGCGGCGCAGACCCTCGATGAGCTGCTCTGTATGCACGAACTGGTGGTGGAAGACACTGGCAAACCGCTTGTGTTCGGCGATCGAGACGTGGGCGGCCTCGATCCCTATCCGAGCGGAGGCAGGCGCAGCGGCTTGCAGATGTGCCTGCAACTCTGTCTGCGTCAGGCCGACGCGGATATCGGCATCGACGCCGGCCGCCGCAAGCTGTTGATGCGCCTGCTCGCCGTAGCGACCATCGACGACGAGGGTCAGCGAGTCGTCGGTGATCATCACCCTGGCGGCTGAACCGGTGAATCCCGTCAGGTACCGCAGGTTCGTGAGATTGGTGACCAGTAGGCCGTCGAGTCCGTCGGCCATCAGCACCGCACGGAGCCGATCGGCTCGGCCGGCGACGTCGAGCGAAACGAGGTGTGAGCGTTCGGCCGGTCCGCTCACGACGACATCTCGTTCAGCTCGAGACGGCGGGCGACGGCGATCACGGCCAATTCGTAGCCGTCCATGCCGAGGCCGACGATCGTCCCGGTCGCCACCGGGGAGACGACACTCGTATGCCGCCACGGTTCCCGAGCATTCGGATTGGAGATGTGGACCTCGATGACCGGCCCTGCGAATGCCGCCAGGGCGTCGTGGATACCCCATGCGTAGTGCGTGAACGCGCCCGGATTGATGACGATCGCTGCTGCGGTCGACCTGGCCCGGTGGATCGCATCGATGAGATCGCCCTCGTGATTGCTCTGCAGCGCGTCGACGTCTACCCCGAACCGAGCGGCGACCTGCCTGGCCGTGGCAATATAGTCGTCGAGCGTCGCCGTGCCGTAGATATGCGGCTGGCGGTGACCGAGCAGGTTGAGATTCGGTCCATGCAACAACATGATCAGCGGTGCATTCACGTTCGAACCATAGCGCTGCTGTCCTCCGGTGAACCTGAGTCCCAGCGCAGCGTTCGCCCGCTAGCCGACCGGCGCAGCCTTCTTCGCCAGGTCGTGGGGACCTGAACTCAGATAGCCGAACCCTGCTCGAACCTCGGCACCCCATGGAACGATGATCGCCAGCAGTTCCTCGATGTCGTCGCCGATCGCTTCGATCGCCGCTTTCATCTGCGCGTCGGTATCGATTTCGATCGACTCGCGGACTGCCCGACCGGCGTCCGTGAACCCGACGTCATCGATCAGTCCATCGGACCTGAGCGCCTCGGCAGCTGTATCGAACTGCGCATCGGTCCACGCACGCGTGCGGCTGTAGGAACGCATCGGCAGCCCCCAGTAGAGCTCGCCGAGCAGCCCGATCTGCGTGGCATCCAACCCCTTGGAAATCCATGAGGCCGTATGGCTGTCACCACGGTATTCCCGGAGCATGTCGCCGAGCCGCCACATCGTGCCGATCGGGACATCCGGTGTACTCAACGAACGCAGCCCGGCGTACAACGGCCGGCCCTCGGGGCGCAACGGCTCGACCGCTCGCGCCAACAACTCGTTGACCCGCTCGATACCGTCCGGTGACTCGCCGAGCAGCCGCACGAGTTGGGCAATCGCCCCGTCATCTCGCGCCCTGCAGATCGTCTCGGCGTTCGTCAGCCCCCATCCGAGTTCTACGGACGGCACAACCGCTTCGGGATTGAAGACACCGAATGCTGCGGCGACGACGTCGCCGGGAACCTGCCCCATCACGCTGCCGCGGCTGGTGAAATATGCAGGACCGTTCGGGAGTGCGACCTCGCCAGCCTTCCCCGGGCTCGGGCCGAAGCCGAGCGCCTCGTAGTTGCGGTGGCATTCCGGCGAGAAGTAGACCTGACCGGTCAACGGTTCGAGCGCCGATGCGAGCTTGCGGGCGAGAACCGAGCGAGTGGGAGCATCCATCGCCGCACCATATGACGAACGGCCTGCACTGCCAGAGTCGGAGCACAGCGGTCACGCCGCAGCGGGGACAGTCGGTCACCGCGATTCCGTCATCGCCGAATGCACGTGACCGCGACCGCGAACCTCCGCCCAGCGGTCACGCAGATTCCGTCATTCCGGCATGCACGTGACCGCTCCGACTTGGCCTTGCGCTGCCGACATCGAATCGAGCGCACGCAGCACCGCATCAGCAGGAACCCCGACGACGACTTCGACACCGTCGTGGCCATCGAGAACGAACGTCAATCCGTCCAACGCCTTCTTGTCCCGGCCCATCGACATCAGCAGTTCATTGTGGTCGAGGCCCGTCGGAAGCGACGTGTCGAGTTCGTAGGCTCGACCGACCACACGATAGTGGTCGTCGACCCGTGCGTCGTCGATCCGTCCGAGTTCACGGGCGAGATGCGCTGCGTAGATCAGCCCGATGGCGACTGCCTCGCCGTGGGCGATGTCGTAGTGCGTGGCGATCTCCAGCGCGTGGGCCAGCGTATGACCGTAGTTGAGCAGCACCCGCCGGCCGGACTCACGCTCGTCGCTACCGACGACCTCCGCCTTGATGGCGATACACCTGGCGATGCGTTCAGGCTCGTCCATCGCCAACAGGTCGTCACCCGTCAGGAAGTGGTATTTAGCCATCTCGCCGCGGCCACAACGGAGTTCACGCAGGGGCAGCGTCGAGAGCGCATCGAGATCGCAGAGCACGCCGCTCGGCTGCCAGTACGCGCCGACGAGATTCTTTCCCTCGGCGATGTTGACGCCGGTCTTGCCACCGACGGCGGCGTCGATCATCCCCAGCAGCGTCGTCGATACGTGCACCACCGGCAGGCCGCGGTGATAGCTAGCCGCTGCGAATCCGGCAACGTCGGTCACCATGCCACCCCCGACACCGACCACAGCATCAGCGCGATTGAGACCCATCCTGGCGAATCCGCTGCACAACTCCCCGATCGTCGTGAGCGACTTGTGATCTTCACCGGAGCCGATCGTGAAGACCTCGAACGGCACACCCGGATCGACCGAGAATGGAATACCGTGCTGCGTCACGACGGCGACACGTCGGACGCCTGTCGGAATCATCGCCGCCAATTCGTGGCGTACGCCGTTGCCGACGAGCACGTCGTAGGAGCGGTCACCGAGGTCGACACCGACCCGGATCGCCGGCCCGCTGATCGGCGAGAACCCGTTTGCCGCACTGCTGTCAGCACCACTGTTCATCGGACCACTGTTCATCGGACCACTGTTCATCGGACCACTGTTCATCGGACCACTGTTCATCGCAGCACTGCGTCGACGACGTCCTGAATGGTGCGACCGTCGACGCGAACGATGGCGTCTGCACTCTCGCGGTACAACGCCTCGCGTTCTGCCGCCATCAGTTTCAGCGTGCCGGCAGGGTCGGCCTCGATCGCCGGCCGGTGCTGCCCTTGACGTACGCGGCCAACGAGCGCCTCCGGTTCGGCGACCAACCACACGACCCGGCATCTTCCAGTCCGCAGCGCGTCCCGATTCGCCTGGCTGAGCACGACTCCGCCGGCAGCAGCGATCACGCAGGGCTCTTCGGCGGCGATCGAATCGTCGAGCACTTCCGCCTCGATGCGCCGGAATTCCGGCTCGCCGTCCGCGACGAAGATGTCGCGAACGGTCCTCCCTGAACGGCGTTCGATCTCGGCGTCCGTGTCGACGAATCGCCTGCGCAACCGCTCGGCGAGCAACCTGCCGACCGTCGTCTTGCCGGTCCCCATCAATCCGATCAGCACCAGATGGCGATGCGTCGGATCCGGTCGCGTCACTGGGACAGGCTGGCGCGGAACGCTTCTGCGTTGCGGACCATCTCGGTGACGGAATCGCCGCCGAACTTGCGTTGCGCTTCGGCGGCAAGCGTGAGCGCAACCATCGTCTCGGCCACGACACCCATCGCCGGGACCGCCGTCACGTCGGTGCGCTCCTTGAAGCTGACTGTCTCCTGTTTGGTGACGACGTCGACGGTCTTCAACGTCGGTCGGTTGAGCGTCGCCAGCGGCTTCATCGCTGCGCGCACGACGAGCAGTTCGCCCGTCGACATTCCGCCCTCCGTACCTCCGGCAAGTGTCGACTCGCGTCGATAGTCGTTGGCCACTGCATCCCAGGCAATGGCGTCGTGTGCCCGGGATCCGCGGCGACAAGCGACCTCGAACCCGTCGCCGATCTCGACACCTTTCACCGCCTGGATACTCATCACGGATTGCGCAAGCAGTGCATCCAATTTGCGGTCCCAGTGGACATGACTACCGAGGCCGATCGGGACGCCATAAGCAAGGACTTCGACGATCCCGCCGAGCGAATCGCCCTCCTTTGCGCACTGTTCGATCTCTTCGATCATCGCTTCTTCTGCAGCCTTGTCGAAGCAGCGAACAGGCGACTCGTCGACGGTCGCCAGATCAGCAGGCGTCGGCCTGGCGACCGACTTGGAACGGGCCGGCCCCATCTGTATGACATGGGACAGCCCGTCGCCCCCGAGATGCCGCAGCAGTTTCTTGGCAATCGCCCCTGCAGCGACGCGGGCGGCAGTCTCACGGGCGCTTGCCCGTTCGAGGACGTCACGGGCATCGGTGAACCCATATTTCTGCATGCCGACGAGGTCGGCATGCCCTGGACGTACCTTTGTCAGCGGATCCTTGGTGAAGCCTGGCGCCGGCGACATTTCCTCGTGCCACTTGTCGGACCGGAACCATTCGCTGTTCTTGATCTCGATGGCGACGGGTGAACCGAGTGTCCGGCCGTGGCGGATACCGCCGATCAGCGTCAGTTCGTCGCGCTCGAAACGCTGGCGGGGGCCCCGTCCGTAGCCGAGGCGCCGCCTGGCCATTTCGTCGCCGATCTCCTCGCTGGTGATCTCCAGACCAGCCGGTAGGCCCTCGATGATCACAACGAGGGCTTGACCGTGGGATTCTCCGGCTGTCAGGTAACGCAACATCGCCCACAGGCTACGTCAGCCGGCAGCGTGACGAGGTTCTGTGGACCGTTTTGCACCGCCGGCGGTGCACCAGTGGACTCAGTTTGCGGGGGTGGCGCGGTTTGCGAGCTCAGCCATCGCCGCCGCCCGCATCACCAACGGATCGGCTTCGACGCCGCCGGTGAAACGGCGGAATTGATGCACGGCTTGATGGACGAGCATCCCCAAACCGTCGTGGACAGCCGCCCCACGTTCTGCTGCGGTGCCGAGCAGCGCTGTTCGCAGTGGCTGATAGACGATGTCGGACACGGTTTGCCCGGCGTGTAACAACGACGCATCGAACGGGATTTCCGACGAATTCATGCCGATGGAGGTCGCGTTGACGACGATGTCGGCATGCTCGATATCGCCGAACTGCCCGACCCGACCGACGTGCCCGGCGAGTGTGGCCGTGTCATGCGCCTTGTCGGCTGTTCGATTGACGACGACGATCTCCGCCGCTCCGGCCCTGGCCAGCGCATCGACGATCGAGCGTGCAGCGCCGCCAGCCCCCACGACGACGATCCGTCGGCCAGCGGGGTCGACACCTGCATCGGCGCGCAGTGAATCGACGTATCCGTCGCCGTCCGTCGAACAGCCGAGCAGGCGCCCGTCGGCGAGGGGCACGACACAATTCACCGATCGCAGCGCAGCCGCTGCCGGCTCGACGACGTCGACGTTGGCGAACACGACTTCCTTGTGCGGCATCGTCACCGACAGCCCGCCGAGCCCGCAGACGCGCATCGCTGCCAGTGCATCAGTCGCCAGCCCACTTGCGACGTCGAAGGCAACGAAGACCCAATCGAGGCCGGCCGCTGCGAACGCCGCGTTGTACAGCGCAGGTGACAGGCTGTGGTGGATCGGAGAACCGATCACAGCGCCGAGGCGGGTCTGCGCGGTGATCAGCACGGGTTCAACACGAGGTCAACATGCGGTCATCAGCACGGCGTGATCAGGGCGAGTCATCGACACGGGTCAACATGCGGTCATCAGCACGGCGTGATCAGGGCGAGTCATCGACACGGGTCATCATCACGGGGTCATTATCACGGGTGATCGTCGCACGGCGATCAGTTGGTCAGCAAGCCGTTGGCCTGGGCGTAGGCGACGTTGGCATCCTGTTGGGCCTGGGTCACGGCAAAGATGTGGTTCGTCTTGTCGTGCAGGACGTAGAACATGTACTGACACGTCGTATTCTTCCGCAGGCCCTTGCAGATCTCGGCGGTGGCCTTGGGGTTGTCGGCAGGAGTCATCGCTGCGACAATCGATGCCTTACCGGGGTTAGCGATCGGCGTCGGTGGCAGGCCGACATGCATGTACGTGTTGTAGGGAGTGTCGACGTCACGAAGTGGACCGATCTTCGAACCGGTCGGCTCGTTGTACAGCAGTGTGGCGTCGATCTGCAGCGGCACGCCGGCGGCCAAACGGTTGTAGATGACCCGGGCGATGAGCGGACGGTCGGCCGCCGACTTGGCTTCTTTCTCGATGATCGAGGCGACGATGAGCAGTTGGTACGGCGTCAGGCCGAACTTCGGCTGGGCGTCTTGGATGTTGACCTGGCGACCGACCCGCTCCATTTGCGCCGCCATGCGCTTGGCCACGGCGGCTTCGGTCTCGCTGTTGGAGATCTGGTAGGTGTCAGGGAACAGCAGGCCTTCGAGGTTGGTGACACCGGGCGGCAGCAGCTCGGAGGTCACGGTGCCGTTCGTCGTGACCGACAGGAAACTGTCGGCTGACAGCTTCGGCACCTTGGTGTTCAGGCGTTTGCTCATGTCCGCGAGTGTGAAGCCTTCGGGGAAGGTCACCTTCGTGTAGGTCTGTTCCGGGGGCGTTCGGAGTCGCCCCAGTACATTGCCCATCGTGTCGTGCGGCTTGATCTGGTAGTAGCCGGGCGTCAGTTTGAGGCCGCCTTTGCGGCCGACATACCACTCGAAAACTCCTGCATGGGTGATGATGTTCTGGTCCTTGAGGCGATGCGAAACCGTGACGAGCGTGTCGGTGTCTGTCACCGTGAACGACACCGGCGCAGCAGCGGTGCCAGGCGGATTCACCTGTCGGATCACCCAGAAGCCGACGAGACCGCCGACGATCACGGTGGCAACCACGAGGAACGAGACGAACCACAGGATGTAGCCGATCCAACGACGATCACGGCGGAGGACTTCGCTGTGGTACTTGTGCAACACCCTGGGGTTGTCCCAGACGTCTGCCCGCCAGCGAGGGCTGTCGCGCAACGGACCGTCCCACTCCATGTCCTCGATCGCCGTGCGGTCGAGATTTCCGGTCTCGTCCGACTGCACCAACCTTCGCCGCTTGACCTGCGCAGTCGTGTGCTCGTGCGGCTGCGCCCTGGCACCGGTATCGCCGGAAAGCCGATCGTCGAGCGTCGAACTCACGGGTGTCGCCGATCGAGCCAGTTCTGCAACATGACCGCAGCTGCGACCTTGTCGACGTACTGGCGACGCGCCGAAGCCCGGATGCCGGCCTCCATCAGAGCGCGGTCGGCGGTGACCGTGGTCAACCGCTCGTCGAAGGTTTCAACTGGCACTCCCAATACGGTAGTCATCTCGGCCACCTCGGCAAGTGCACCCCTGGCAGCGATACCCACCCTGCCGTCCATCTGCAGCGGGAGACCCACCACCACGAGCTCGGCTTGCTCCTCGATCACGAGCGCCAGAATCCGTTGATGGTCGAGGTTACGGCGCCCGGAACGCTGCAGCACGGTCAACGGCGAAGCGATGGTGCCAGACCGGTCGGAGACGGCGATACCGATGCGTTTCGAACCGAGATCGATGCCGATGGCGCGCACGAACCGATCAGCCGGCCGAAGGGGGAAGATCCCCGATTGCCTTGCGGGCGATCGCCAGCGCCTCATCGATCCCGGACGGATCCTTACCACCGGCAACGGCGATGTCTCCCTTGCCGCCGCCGCCGCCCCTGATTGCCTTGGCGGCGTCCTTGATCAAGTCACTGGCGGCAGTGGTCGAGGTCTTGAGGACGACAGCGACGAGCGCAGCGCCACCAGTGTCGGTCTCGCCACCGAGCACGACGGTGTCGATCCCATGCTGGCGAATTGCCACCGCAAGGTCACGGAGATCACCGGATGAAAGGCCATCGATACGTGCAACGACCACACCGTCGACACTGCCAGCGGCCAACTCACCCGCCTGACCTTGCGCAGCTTTGGCCCTGAACACCTTCAGTTGATCGTTGAGACTCTTGATCTCGTCGAGTTTGCGTTGGATACCGTCGACGAGATCCTGCGGCTTGGCACCGACGAGTCGTGCGGCATCGGTCAGTACGCGTTCGTCGCGCTGCAGTAGGGCGACCGAGTTCGTGCCAGTGACCGCCTCGATGCGACGGAGGTTCGAGCCGATCGACCCTTCGCTGATGATCTTGATGGCACCGATGTCGCCGGTCGCCTTGACGTGCGTACCACCGCACAGTTCGATGCTGTTGCGGCCGGCCTCGAGCACACGAACGATCTCGCCGTACTTGTCGCCGAAGAAGGCGATCGCCCCCAGTGACGTCGCTTCGTCCTTTGTCGTCTCGTAGTTGCGGACGGAATCGTTCGATAGCACCTCGCGATTGGCAAGCGCCTCGATCTGTTCGATCTCGTCGTCGGTCAAGGCGGCATAGTGACTGAAATCGAAGCGAAGGCGATCGGGGCCGACGAGCGAGCCTGCCTGTTTGACGTGTTCGCCGAGCACCTGCCGCAGCGCCCAGTGGAGGATGTGGGTGGCCGTGTGGTTACGCCGCGTCGCCGCTCTGGCAACGTTGTCGAACGCCAGATGGGCAATCTGGCCAGGCGAGATGTCACCATCGACCAGGCGCACGGTGTGACGCCGCAGACCAGGAATCGCGTTGGTCGTGTCGACGACCTCGGCGCTGCCGGTCTCTGACGTGATTGTTCCGGTGTCGCCGACCTGACCACCGCTCTCGGCATAGAACGGGGTGCGATCGACGAAGATCTCGACGAGTCCATCGGCACCAGGCAGAACTGCCAGCACACGACCTTTGCCTTCGTTGTCGACATAGCCGGTGAATTCGGTCGTGCCGAACTGCTCCATCAACTCGCGATAGGCGTGGACACGATCGTCGTCCGGACCAGCGCCCTTGCGCGCCGCCTTCGCCCTGACCCGTTGCTGGGTCATCTCGACATCGAAGCCTTCGATGTCGACGTCGACGCCCCGCTCGCCACTGATCTCCGTCGTCAACTCGAGTGGAAAACCGAACGTGTCGTGGAGTTGGAACGCCGCTGAGCCGCTGAGTGTCTTCCCGCCTGTCGACAATTCCCGGTCGAGGATCCCCAATCCGGTCTTCAGTGTCTGACGGAAACGTTCCTCCTCGCGGGCGATGACACCGGTGATGAAGTCGCGATTCTTGACGACGTCGGGATAGGCCTCACCCATCACCGTGATCGCCGTGTCGACGAGTGACGGCATCACCAGTTTGTCGGCACCGAGCAGATAGGCATGGCGTACGGCACGGCGCAGGATCCGCCGCAGTACGTAGCCGCGACCCTCGTTCGAGGGGAACACGCCGTCGCTGACGAGCATCGCCCCCGATCGGGCGTGCTCGGCGAGCACGCGGAGGCTGAAGCTCGAGCGGTCGTCATAGTCGCCCGCGGCGTACTTCGCTCCGGTGATCGAACACGCCTGTTCGATCAGCGGCGCCATCAGATCGGTCTCCCACACGGAGTCGACACCCTGCAGCAACGCTACGATGCGCTCCAGTCCAGCACCGGTGTCGATCGACGGCTTCGGCAGCGGTGTCCGCGATCCATCAGGCGCCTGGTTGTACTGCATGAACACGAGGTTCCAGAACTCCATGAAACGATCGCCGCCCGGGTCGTGCAACGGCCCGCCGGCGGGCCCGAACGACGGGCCGCGATCGATGTGGATCTCCGAGCACGGACC
>Ga0123338_10001180_pt1 | contig 25466 bp, 21 predicted proteins | sample grotaG_FD_89793 | JGI IMG/M metagenome (GOLD analysis project Ga0123338, IMG submission 89793) | Glacier valley bacterial and archeal communities from Borup Fiord, Nunavut, Canada, to study Microbial Dark Matter (Phase II) -... | ecosystem: Environmental > Aquatic > Freshwater > Ice > Glacier ...
CGCGATCTGGGGCTGATCGGCTTCCACAACTACTGGCTGCGCGGGCGCGATCTGGGCGTGGCGGATGAACTGGGGCGTTATAGCTTGAACGAGGCTGCCGCGCGCTCCGGCCGCTTCCGCCGCGATGGCGGGCAGGTGCCGGGCCTGCCTGCGTTGACGTACGCGTTCCAGTTCGATGCGGGCCTCTATGCGCGCTGGCTGCGCGGCTATGCCGAACATCGCGGGGTGGCGCGGACCGAAGGGCACATTGTCGAGGTGCTGCGCGACGGCGAGAGCGGCGATGTGTCGGGCGTGCGGCTTGAGAGCGGCGCGGTGATTACGGGCGATCTGTTCGTCGATTGCTCGGGCTTTCGCGGGCTGTTGATCGAGGAGACTCTGGGGACGGGCTACGAAGACTGGTCCGAATGGCTGCCGTGCGACCGCGCGTGGGCGGTGCCGTGTGCGAGCGGCCGGGCGTTCACGCCGTATACCCGCGCCACCGCACGCCCGCACGGCTGGCAGTGGCGCATCCCGCTGCAATACCGCACTGGCAACGGCTATGTCTATTCCAGCGCGCATGTGAGCGACGACGAGGCGGCGGCGACATTGCTCGCAAACCTCGACGGGGAGCCGATGGCCGATCCGAAGCCGCTGCGGTTCGTCGCGGGGCGGCGGCGCAAGACGTGGAACCGCAATGTGGTGGCGCTGGGGTTGGCGGCCGGGTTCCTGGAGCCGCTCGAATCGACCAGCATCCATCTGGTGCAATCGGGGATAGCACGGCTGCTCGCGTTCCTCCCCGATGGGCGGATCGAACCGGCGGCGGTGGCCGAGTTCAACCGGCAGTCAGCGTGGGAAATCGAGCGGATCCGCGATTTCCTGATCCTGCACTATCATGCGACCGAGCGCACCGACACGCGCTTCTGGGATCATGCGCGCACGATGGCGATCCCGGCCGATCTGGCCGAGCGGATCGCGCTGTTCCGCGCGACCGCGAAGCTGAAGCGCGAGCATGACGAGCTGTTCACCGAAGTGGCGTGGTTGCAGGCGTTCGTTGGGCAGGGAATCGTGCCCGCAGCGCATCATCCGCTTGCGCGGCTGCTCGACGACGAGGATATTGCGGGCTTCCTCGCCAGCCTGAGCAACACAATCGCGCGCGAGACGGACAGCTTGCCGACGCACCGCGCGTTCATCGATCGCCACTGCGCGGCGGTGGCAGCGTGAGACGGGCGATTGCGCTGGCGCTGCTGCTCGCGGGGCTGGCCGGGGCTGACGCGGCGGCCCGCTCCCCCTCCCCCTCCGCCCTTCGGGCACCTCCCCCAGGGGGGAAGGAGAGCAGTCTGCAAGCCTTGCGCGCGCGGCTGCCCGAAGACGAGATTCTCTATTTCGTCCTGCCCGACCGGTTCGACAATGCAGACCGTTCGAACGATCGGGGCGGCCTCACCGGCGACCGGCTGCACACCGGCTTCGATCCCGCCGACAAGGCATTCTACCACGGCGGCGACCTCAAGGGGCTGCTGCGCCGCCTCGACTATATCCAGGGCCTTGGCGCAACCGCGCTATGGATTGCGCCCGTGTTCAAGAACAAGCCCGTGCAGGGCGGGCCGGGTCACGAAAGTGCTGCCTATCACGGGTACTGGATTACCGATTTCACGCAGGTCGATCCGCATTTCGGCACCAATGCGGAGCTGAAGATCCTGGTCGATGCGGCGCACGCGCGCGGGCTGAAGGTCTATCTCGATATCGTGGTCAACCATACCGCCGACGTGATCCATTACCGCGAATGCGCGTCGGAAGCCTGCCCCTATCGCAGCATCGCCGACTATCCGTGGACGCGCCTGCAGGGCGTGCGGGGGACGGCGATCAACGACGGGTTCCTGGGTGACGACATACAGACGCCCGCCAACTTCGCCCGGCTGACGCGCTCCGATTACGCCTACACGCCCTACATACTGCTCGAAGAGCAGCATTTGAAAGTGCCCGACTGGCTGAACGATCCGATTTACTACCACAATCGCGGCAGTTCGCTGTTCCGCGGCGAATCCTCCACCTATGGCGATTTCGGCGGGCTCGACGATGTGATGACCGAACATCCGCGCGTGATCGCGGGCATGATCGAGATTTACGGCAAGTGGATCGACGATTTCGGCATCGATGGCTACCGGATCGACACCGCGCAGCATGTGAACCCGGCGTTCTGGCGCGCGTTCGTACCCGCGATCCTCGCGCGCGCCGCCAAGCGAGGCATTCCCAATTTCCACATCTTCGGCGAGGTGACGACCGACGATGTCGACGTCGGCCGCCTCGCCCGCCACACGCGCGAGGACGGGCTGCCCGCCACGCTCGATTTCGCGTTCAAGAATGCGGTGCGCGCGACTGTGGCGGGGAACGCGCCGACCAGCCTGCTCGCGCGCGTGTATGCGGACGATGTGCTGTATGAGGGCGGGGCGGCGGCGGCGCTGCGCCAGCCTACCTTCACGGGCAATCATGATCAGGGCCGCTTCGGCTGGTTCCTTGTCCACGACCGTCCGCAGGCGATGCGCGACGAGCAACTGTCGCGCGACATGCTCGCACATGCGCTGATGATGTTCGGGCGCGGCGTGCCGACAGTCTATTATGGAGACGAGCAGGGCTTCGCGGGCTATGGGGACGATCAGGCGGCGCGCCAGGACATGTTCGGTAGCACCACCGCCAGCTACAACGAGCAGCCGCTGATCGGCACGAGCGCAACCACCGCAACCCCGCGCTTCGATGCCACGCATCCGCTCTACCGGGCGATCGCGCAGATGGCGCGTATTCGCAAGGCGCGCCCCGAACTGCGGCGCGGAACCACGCGGGTGCGCGCGAGCGGGGATGCGCCGGGGCTTTTCGCCTTTTCGCGCACGATGCCGGGGCAGGGCGGTGAGACGCTGGTAGCGATCAACACATCGAACAAGCCGATCGCGGCACAGGTGCTGGTGGACGCGACGTCGATGCGCTGGAACGCGCTGATGGGCGCGTGCGCCCCGGCGTCTGCAGCGCCGGGAAGCTATACGATCACGCTCCCATCGCTGGGCTTTGCGGTGTGTGCCGCAGACGGACCTGCGGCGTGAGCAGGCAAACCCTCAACCGCCCGTTCGCGCTCGCCGCTCCCGCAACCGATGCAGACTGGTGGCGCGGCGCGACCATTTACCAGATTTATCCGCGCAGCTTCGTCGATTCGAACGGCGATGGCGTGGGCGATCTGGCAGGCGTGACCGCGCGGCTCGATTATGTCGCCTCGCTCGGCGTGGATGCGATCTGGCTCTCGCCCTTCTTCACCTCGCCGATGAAGGATTTCGGCTACGATGTGTCCGATTACCGGGGCATCGATCCGATCTTCGGCACGATGGCCGATTTCGATGCGCTGCTCGCGCGCGCGCACGCGCTGGGGCTGAAGCTGCTGATCGACCAAGTCTACAGCCATACCTCGGACGCGCACGCGTGGTTCCGCGCGAGCCGCGCGAACCGGACGAATGCGCACGCCGACTGGTATGTGTGGGCGGATGCAAAGCCCGAGGGATCGCCGCCCAACAACTGGCAATCGGTGTTCGGCGGACCGGCGTGGACGTGGGATGCGCGGCGCGGGCAATATTATCTGCACAACTTCCTGCCTGAACAGCCGCAGCTCAACTGCCGCAACCCCGCCGTGCAGGCGGCGCTGCTCGATACGGCGCGCTTCTGGCTGGGCAAGGGCGTTGATGGATTCCGGCTCGATGCGATCAACTTTGCGATGCACGATCCCGCGCTCACCGATAATCCGCCCGCCGCGCCCGGACCGCGCACGCGGCCGTTCGATTTCCAGCGGCACCTGTACAACCAGAGCAGCCACGAAATCCCTGCGTTCCTTGAGCGTATCCGCGCGGTTGTGGACGAATATCCGGGGCGCTTCACGGTGGCCGAAGTGGGCGGCGAACATGCCGCGCACGAGATGAAATCCTTCACGCATGGCGCGCACCGGCTGGACAGCGCCTATGGCTTCGATTTCCTGTATGCGGGCGATCTCACCGCCGATCTGGTGCGCCGCACGATCCGCGCATGGCCGGGGGGGCCACACGAGGGCTGGCCTTCGTGGGCGTTCTCTAACCACGATGCGCCGCGCTTCGCCTCGCGCTGGGCGACGCCGCAGGACCGCGACGCGCTGACCCGCGTGGCGCTGCTGCTGCTGAGCGCGCTGCGCGGCAACCCAATCCTTTATCAGGGCGAGGAACTGGGGCTCACCCAGGCGCATGTGCCCTTCGACCGGCTGCGCGATCCCGAGGCGATCGCCAACTGGCCCCAGACGCTGGGGCGCGACGGTGCGCGCACGCCGATGCCGTGGACCGATCACGCGCCGAATGCGGGCTTCTCGCGCGGGGAGCCGTGGCTGCCGGTGGCGGCGGAACATCTGCACATGGCGGTTGCGCGGCAGGAGGGGGACCCGCAATCGGTGCTCGCGCTGACGCGGCGGCTGCTCGGCGTGCGGCGCGAGCGCGCGGCGCTGCGCACGGGCGCGATCCAGCTGGTGGAGGGTCCGGACGATTTGCTGCTGTTCGAGCGCGGGAGCGGGGCGGAGACATTGCTGTGCGCGTTCAATCTGGGCGAGCGCGAGATTGTGTGGAGCGGGCCGGGGTGGAACGCGCTCGCAGCGACGGGCGGAGCTTCGCCCGGGTATGACGTGGTGCCGCCGCTATCGGGCTTTATCGCCGAACGGAGCGAAGCATGAGCGGTGCGGGCATTGCGATCACGCGGCGCGGGCTGATCGCGGCGGCCGCGTTGGTGCCGATGGTTGCGAGCGGGCAGACTCCGGCGGACGCGCCCAGGCTGCCGCCGGGCGTGCCGGGGCGGCTGGTGCGCCATGCGGACGTGCGCTCGGCGCATGTGGCCCCGCGCCATGTGGATGTGTGGCTGCCGCCCGAGGCGGAGGCGGGCAAGCCGCTGGCGCTGCTGGTGATGCACGACGGGCAGGATCTGTTCGATCCCGCCAGCGCCTATGCCGGGCACACATGGGGCGTGGCCGAGGCGCTGAGCACGCTGAGCGCGGCGGGCAAGGTGCCGCCCACCATCGTCGCGGGGGTGTGGAACACCGGCGCGCGCTGGCGTGAATATATGCCCGCACAACTGCTGGGCTTGCTGCCCGACGGGGTGCGCGCGAGCATGGAAGGCGAGCAGGGCGGGGCCTCGCTGTCGGACGGCTATGAGCGGTTTCTGGCGGACGAGCTGCTGCCGGTGCTGCGTGGCGCGCATCCGATCGCGCCGGGACCGGCGGCGATCATGGGATCGAGCATGGGCGGCCTTGCCTCGCTGGAGGCTCTCGCCGAGCACCCGGCGGCTTTTGCACGCGCGGGGTGCATCTCGACGCACTGGCCGTTCGCCGATCCGCGCAAGGCGGACCGCACCGCAGCCCGCGCGGGCTGCGGTGCGCACGTATATCGCACGGGCGCTCGGCGCGCCGCAGGGGCGGCGGCTGTGGATGGATCATGGCGACCGCATGCTCGATCAATATTATGCGCCGTATCAGGCGAATGCGGATGCCGCGCTGGATACGGCACGCTGGCGGCGCGGCGTGGATTACGAAAGCCGCGCCTATCCGGGGGCGGAGCATAGCGAACCCTCATGGCGCGCGCGTCTCGCCGATCCGCTCCTGTTTCTGCTAGGGCAACGCGCCTAGCCTTTCAGGAGCGACGATGCCCGGCCTTTGGTTCGACGAGCTGACGATCGGCCAGCGGTTCGATCACGCGATCCGCCGTACGGTGACCGAAACCGACAATGTGCTGTTCACCGCGATGACGCACAATCCGGCGCAGTTGCACCTGGACGAGGAGTATATGCGCGGCACCGAGTACGGTGCGCGGATCGTCAATTCGGTGTTTACGCTGGGATTGATGGTCGGGATTTCGGTGGGGGATACGACGCTCGGGACGGCGGTAGCGAACCTTGGCTGGGACGAGGTGCGGTTCCCGAAGCCGGTGTTCCACGGCGATACGCTGCGCGTGGAGACCGAGGTGATCGATCTGCGCGAGAGCAGATCGCGCCCCGATCAGGGGATCGTCACGTTTGCGCACCGCGCCTACAATCAGCGCGGCGAACTGGTCGCTTCGTGCAAGCGCAGCGGGTTGCAGCGCAAGCGGCCGGTCGCGCTGTGACGCCGCGATCGTGGCTGTTCGTGCCTGCGGACAGCGAGCGCAAGCTGGCTAAAGTGGATGGGTGCGGCGCGGATGCGGTGATCCTCGATCTGGAGGATGCGGTCGCGCCCGCGCGCAAGGCGGCGGCGCGCGATATGGCAGCGGACTTCGTGGGCGCGCGTCCGCCGGGCACGCGGACGGGTGCGCTGTGGGTGCGGATCAATCCGCTCGACGGCGGCCACGCGCTCGCCGATCTGGCGGCGGTGGTTGCGTGCGCGCCCGACGGGATCGTGCTGCCCAAGGCCGCCGGGCCGGGCGACGTGGTTCGGCTCGGCCATTATCTCGATGCGTTCGAGGCGGCGGCGGGACTGGAACCGGGCGGCATCGCGGTCCTGCCGGTGGCGACCGAGACTGCCTCCGCACCGTTCACGCTCGGCGATTACGCGCGCATGCGGCCGCCACGGCTCGCGGGGCTGACATGGGGCGCGGAGGATCTGAGCGCGGAGCTGGGCGCGAGCGGGAACACGGACGCGGACGGGCGCTGGACGCTAACTTACCGGATGGTGCGATCCTTGACGCTGCTCGGCGCGCATGCGGCGGGCGTGGCGGCGATAGATACACTGTACGTCGATTTCCACGACGAAGCGGGGCTGCGCGCGGCGAGCGTGGCGGCGCGCGCGGAGGGGTTTGCGGGGCGGCTGGCGATCCACCCCGCACAGGTGGCGACGATCAATGCAGCCTTTACGCCTTCGGAGGCTGAAGCGGAGCGCGCACGGCGTGTTGTGGCGGCATTCGCTGCCGAACCGGGCGCGGGGACGGTGGGGCTGGACGGGCGGATGCTCGACCGGCCGCATCTGCGCGCGGCCGAGCGCGTGTTGACCGAGATCAGCGGGCGGGGGACCGGGGCGCGGGCGGCGCGCGCGTAGAGCCGTCGAAAACCGGCGCGCGGTCGCCGCGATCGTCGCCCGCATCTTCCCAGCCACCGCCCAGCGCGCGGAACAGCTCGGTCTGATCGTCGGCGATCGCCTGGTTCGACTGAGCGAGCGCGGCCTCGGTCTGCGCGAGCGTGCGATCGGCATCGAGTTCGGTCAGAAAGCTGTCCAGCCCCTCGGTGAACCGCAGTCGGCTGAGCTGGCTCGCTTTCGCGGCGCTGTCGCGCGCACGCATCAGCGCCTGCCGGCGATCGAGCTCGCGCGCGAGCGTATCGAGTGCGGTCTCGGTCTCGCGCAGCGCGGTGAGCACGGTGCCATCGAAAGTGGCGAGGCTGACGGCGGCCTGCGCTTCCGATTGGAGGATGCGGCCGCGCGCGGCTGCGCGGTTGGGGAAGGCCCAGGAAAGGAGCGGGCCGGCCGACCAGTTGAAGGCGCTGGCCGAGAAGAGATTGCGCAGCGCACTCGACGCGAGGCCCGCCGAACCGCCGAATGCGACCGTGGGGTAGAGATCGGCGGTGGCGACGCCGATGCGCGCGGTATCGGCGGCGAGCGTGCGTTCGGCGGCGCGGATATCGGGGCGGCGCGCGAGCAGCGCGCGACCGTCGCCGACAGGGATCGGGATCGTGAGGCGCGGCGTGGCCTTGCACGCGAGCGCTGCGGGACGAAGATCGGCGGGGGCGCGGCCGGTCAAGGCGGCGAGGCTGTAGCGCGCGGCCCCCAGCGCGGCCTCGAACGGCGGGATGGTCGCGGCCTCCTGTTCGCGCAGCGTGCGGGCGCGTTCGACATCGAGGCGGGTGCCGCGCCCGGCATCGAAGGTGAGCTGGGTGATCTGCAAGCCGCGATCGAGCAGGGCGAGCGTGCGAAGCGCGACGCGTTCCTGCTCCGCATTGGCGCACAAATCGACATAGGCGCGCACCGTATCGGCGGCGACAGTGACGCGCATCTGGCTGGCGAGCGCGCGTTCGGCCTCCAGATCGTGCCGCGCAGCACGGATCTGGCTGGAGACGCGGCCGAACAGATCGATCTCGTAGCTGAGCGCGAAACCTAGATCGAAGGTGGTGTAGCCGCCGCCGAAGCTGCCGGACGACGCGCCGGTGGTGCCGGTGCCACCGGTGGTGCCGCTGCCGGAACCGCCGGTGGGCCCGGTGCTGCCGGACCGGCCACTGCGGCCCGAAACGGTGGAGCTTTCGCCGCGGGTGTAACCGGCCGAGACGTTGGTGCCGGGCAGCCGCGCCGAGCGTGCGCTGCGGAGCAGGCCGCGCGCGCGCGCGACATTGGCGTAGGCGATCCGTAGATCGGTATTGGCGGCGAATGCGTCGGTGATCAGCGCGTCGAGGACGGGATCGTTGTACAGGTGCCACCAGCGCGGATTGGTGGGCGCACCGCTAGCAGCGCGGGCATCCGATTCGAGGAAGGCAGGCGCGGCGGCACTCGCGGGCGTGGTAGGCGGAGCATAATGCGGGCCGACGTGGCAGGCGGACAGCACTGCCATGCCGCCGAGCGCGAACCGCCGCGCGAATACAGCAGTGCGTTTCATCGGGCGGGCAGCGGCGCGGGGGCAAACGAAGTTGCGTGCGGATCGTCCTGCGGCGCGGGCTCGCCGTCTTTGCCGCCGTCCTTGCCGCCAGGCTTCCTGCCTCCCGATTTGCCCTTGCCGGTCGCCCAATCCTGCAAGGAGCGGGTGATGACGTAGAAAACCGGCGTGAACATCAGCCCGAAGATCGTGACGCCGAGCATCCCGAACACCACCGCCGTGCCGAGCGCCTGCCGCATTTCCGCGCCCGCGCCGTAGGCGATCGCCAGCGGGATCGTGCCGAAGATGAAGGCGAAGCTGGTCATCAGGATCGGGCGCAGGCGTTCCTGCGCGGCGGTTTGCGCGGCCTGCCACTTATCCTGCCCCTCGTCTTCGGCCTGGCGCGCGAATTCGACGATCAGGATGGCGTTCTTGGCGGCAAGGCCGACCAGCACCACCAGCCCGATCTGGGTAAGGATGTTGTTGTCGAAACCTCGGATATCCACGCCGATGATCGCCGCGAGCAGGCACATCGGCACGATCAGGATCACCGCCAATGGCAGCGTGAGGCTCTCATATTGCGCGGCGAGCAGCAGGAAGACGAAGACCACCGCCGCGCCGAAGACGAGCACCGCAGTGTTGCCCGCCTGTCGCTGCTGAAAAGCAAGCTCGGTCCAGTCGTATCCGAAGCCGGTGGGGAGTTTGGCGCCGATCTTCTCCATCTCGGCTAGCGCCTGGCCCGAGGAGAAGCCAGGCTTTGTATCGCCCTGCACTTCGGACGCGGGATAGAGATTGTAGCGCACGACGCGGTACGGCCCGGTTTCGTTGCGGAAATTGATCACCGAACCGATGGGCACCATCGCGCCCGATGATGTGCGCGTTTTGAGGTTGGCGATGTCCGCCTGCGTCTGGCGGAACGGATCGTCCGCCTGCGCGGTGACCTGGAAGGTGCGGCCGAGCAGGTTGAAATCGTTGACGAAGGTGCCGCCCATGTAAACCTGCAGCGTATCGAAGACGAGTGCGGGATCGATGCCCAGATAGAAGGCCTTCTGGCGATCGATATCGGCGTAGAGGCGGGGCGTTTTGGTGTTGAACAGCGAGAAGCTGGGGCCGATCGACTTGCCGCCGTTCGCCTGCCCGACCACGCTCTGCGTGACGCCCTCCAATGCAATGTAGCCGCGCCCGGCGCGATCCTCGATCAGCATCTTGAAACCGCCGCCGGTGCCGATGCCGCGCACGGGCGGCGGCGGGATCACGAGCGTCTGCGCGTCCGGGTTCTTTGCCACGTCGCCCCGCAGCGCGTTGGTGATCGTCTCGCCGGTCAGTTTGTCCTTCTTGCGGTCGTCGAACGAGGCTTCGGTGACGAAGATGGTGGCGGCGTTGGGGGCGTTGCTGAACGTCGCACCGTTGAAGCCGACGAACGTGACCGTGTGCGCGATGCCCTTGCGCTTGAGTATATCGGCCGAAATCTGACGCGCCACCTTGTCCGTGCGCGCGAGGCTGGCCCCGGCGGGCAGGTTGATCGCGCTGATCAGATAGCCTTGATCCTGCGCGGGGATGAAGCCGACCGGGGTGGCGGCGAAGCGCCATGCTGCGATCAGGATGAGGCCAATGTAGACGAGACCCACGATCAGCGGGATGCGCACCAGCTTCTTCGTGCGCGCGCCATACCATTTGCCGAGCCGGTCGAAATTGCGGTTGAACCAGTCGCTCGCCTTGCCGACCGGGCCGCGCGACCCCTCCTTGGCCTTGGGCCGTAGCAGCAACGCAGCGAGTGCGGGGGAGAGCGTGAGCGAGACGATGAGCGAAAAGATCGTCGCGGTGGCGATGGTGACTGCGAACTGCTTGTAGAATTGCCCCGAAATGCCTGAGATGAACGCGGTGGGCACGAACACCGCACACAGCACGAGCGCGATGGCGATCAGCGCGCCGCCGACTTCGTCCATCGATTTGAACGCGGCGCTGTGCGGGTCCATGCCCGCTTCGAGATTGCGCTCCACGTTTTCGACCACCACGATCGCGTCGTCCACCACGATGCCGATCGCGAGCACGAGGCCGAAGAGCGAGAGCGTGTTCAGCGAATAGCCGATGGCCGCGAGCACCGCCATCGTGCCGATCAGCGAGACGGGGATCGCGATCACGGGGATGATCGCAGCGCGCCACGATTGCAGGAAGACGATCACGACCACCACCACCAGCCCGATGGCGATGAAGAGCGTCTTCTCCACCTCGCTGATCGAGGAGGCGACATATTCGGTGGGGTTGTAGACCACCTTGTAATCGAGGCCGGGCGGGAAGCTCTTCTTCGCCTCGTTCATCGTGGCGAATACGTCCTTGGCGGCTTGCAAAGCGTTCGATCCGGGGCGCTGGAAGATCGGGATCGCAACAGCGGGCTGGCCGTCGAGGTAGGAGTTGACCCGGTAATCCTGCGCACCAAGTTCCACGCGGGCGACATCGCGCACGCGCACGATGCGGCCGCCGGTGGCCTTGATGATGACATCCTCGAACTGCCTGGGTTCGGTCAGTCGGCCCAGAGTGACGATGTTGAGCTCATAGGCGGCCGCGCCCTTGGTGAAGGGGGGCTGGCCGATGGCACCGGCGGCGACCTGGACATTCTGGCCGCGCAGGGCGGCGACGATATCGCCTGCGGTGAGGTTGGCGGCGGCGGCGCGCTCGGGATCGATCCAGATGCGCATGCCGTAATCGCGCGCGCCGAAGATGCGCACGTCGCCGGCGCCTTCTAGCCGGGCAAGCCGGTCGCGGAGCTGAAGTGTGGCATAGTTGGAGATATATTGCTGATCGAGGCTGTGATCGGGCGAAAGCAGATGCACGACCATCAGGAAGTCGGGCGAGTTCTTGCGGGTGGTGACGCCCAACGCCTGCACCTGCGTGGGCAGGCGCGGCAACGCGGTGGCGACGCGGTTCTGCACCAGGACCTGCGCGGTATCCAGATTGGTGCCGAGCTTGAAGGTAACCGTGATGCCGACATTGCCGTCGGCGGTGGAAGAACTGCTCATATAGAGCATGTTGTCCACGCCGTTGATCTGCTGTTCTATGGGGGCGGCAACGGTATCGGCGAGCGTCTCGGCGGTGGCACCGGGGTAGACCGCGTTGACGACAATCGTGGGGGGGACGATTTCGGGATATTGCGCGACGGGCAGGCCGAAATAGGCAAAGCCGCCGATGAGCGTGATCAGCACCGCGATAACGCCCGCGAAGATAGGGCGATCAATGAAGAAATGGCTGATCTTCACGGCGGTTATTGGCCGGCCGGGGTGGCTTCGGACGCCTCGGGCGGGGCGTAGGCAGCCTCCTGTGGCGAGGTGCCAGGTTCAGGCGGGGCGATCTTGCCCTGGCGCGGCGTGACGGGCTTGCCCGCCTGCGCGGCCTGGAGGCCGTTGACGATCACGCGGTCGTCGGGCTTCAAACCCTTGCGGATCACGCGCAGCCCGTTGATCAGCGGGCCGGTCTCGACCACGCGCGGTGTGGCCTTGTTGTCCGGACCGACGACGAGGATCGTCTTGCGCGTCTGATCGGTCTGCACGATGCCGTCGGGCACGAGCAGCGCGGTATACGCCCCCGAGCCGAGCAGGCGCATGCGGCCGAACATGCCGGGCGTGAGGAAGCGATCGTGATTGGGGACGATGGCGCGGCCGCGGATCGTGCCCGCGCCGACATCGATCGCGTTATCGACGAAATCCATCGTGCCGTGGATGCGATATTCGGGTTCGTCCTGCAGGCGGATCTGCACCGGATTGCCGTGGACGCGCGAGGAGATGCGCGTGCCGGCCGCGTTCTGGCGTTCGTATTTGAGATACAGCGCTTCGGACGCATCGAAGGTGAAATAGACCGGATCGATGGCGACCACCGTGGTGAGCAGCGAGCCATCGGACGCGGTGCCGCCGCTACCCGCATTGCCGCCCGCCGTCGCGCCACTGCCTGCAGTGGATGTTGCGCCGGAGCGCGTGGACGTGGACGAACCGGTGAAGCCGCCCACGAGGTTGCCGATGTCGACGCGCCGGTCCGAGACGCGGCCGTCGATGGGCGAGCGCACCGCGGTGAAATCGACATTGAGTTTCGCCGCGCGCACGTCTGCGTCCGCCGCCGCGACATCCGCCTCGGCGGTGCGCACGGTCGACACGCGGGTTTCATATTCCTCTTTGGCGATGGCTTCGGACGCGAGCAGGCGCTGCGAGCGCGCGGCCTGCGAGCGTGCGAGTGCGAGCGTGGCCCGCTGGCGCTGCGCGGCCGCCTGTGCCTGCGCGAGGACCGCCTCATACGGGCGTGGATCGATGGTGAAGAGGAGCTGGCCACGGCGGACGAGATCGCCGTCCTTGAAGTGGATCGCGGTGAGATAGCCCGACACGCGTGGGCGGATTTCGACCGACTTGACCGACTCGAAACGGCCGACATAATCATCCCAATCGACTATGCGCTGCTGGAGCGGGGTAGCAACGGTGACGGCCGGGGGCTGGTTTTGCGCTTGGGCCGCCTTGTCGTCGGGCTTTTTGCCCCCGCACGCGGCAAGCAAGACCAGCGGTGCAAGGGCGAGGACGCGGTAGGCTATCAATTGGCTGACCCCTCGGCGTGCGACCGGCAACATATGAACGTGGCGCAAGGTTTCAACGGGGTTCCGGCCTAGCGCTGCATCCGCATCATCTGGTCCACCGGCATCATGTTGGCGTTGAGATGCCCCATGATCCAGATCGAGCCGAGCACCAGCAGCGCGATCACCAGCATGACGTAGAGCACGGCGGCGATGTTGACCGAGCTGTCGGGTGAAGTGGACAGGTGGATGAAAAAGATAAGCTGGACGAGCACCTGGCCGATCGCGAGGCAGGCGATTGCGGCGATATTGCTATCATGCGTCATGATGCTGGTGGACGCGACCGCGAAGGCGAGCGCGGTCTGGAGTGCGGCGAGCACGAAGCCCGCGACATAGATGCGCCAGCTTCCGTGGCCGCCTTCCTCGTGCGTGCCGGGCGTGCGGGTATCGTCATCGGGCTTGGGCGCGTCCGCCGTCTGCGTTTCGTTCACTTGGCCGCTCCGATCAGGTAGACGACCGAGAAAACGACCACCCAGACAATATCGATCAGGTGCCAGAACAGGCCGAACAGCAGGAACCCGCGCGCGGTGCCGCGTGTGAAGCCCATGCGCGCGAGCCGGAACAGCAGCCCCGCCACCCACACCAGCCCCAGCGCGACGTGGAGGCCGTGCGTGCCCACCAGCGCGAAATAGCCCGAGAGGAAGGCGCTCCGATCCGGGCCGTTGCCAGCCGCAATCAGCGCGGAGAATTCGGACAGCTCGATCCCAAGGAAGATTGCGCCGAGCACGAAAGTGGTACCCAGCGCCGCATAGGTAGGCAGCGCGCGCTGCCGGTCCGCCGCCAGCATCCCCATCCCGCACGCGAAGCTCGAGGTGAGCAGGCACGCGGTCTCGATGGCGACGAGCCGCAGATCGGCAATCTGCGCGATGCCCGGCCCCCCGGCGGTCGCGCCCTGCAGCACGGCGTAGGCGGCGAACAGCGCGGCAAACAGGATGCCGTCCGAGAGCAGGTAAATCCAGAAGCCGAATGCGCCCACCACGCTGCGTTCGTCGGTGGGGCCGGGATAATCCGCGCGGCCGAGCGGCGTATCGAACGCGCCGAGGCGAATGTCGCTCACGCGGGTACCACGGCGGGAGGGAGGGCTTCGATTCGCGCGATCTCCTGCGCGGAGAGTTCGATGTCATCGTCCTCGTTCCAGGTGGAGAGGAAGACGATGGCGAACACACCTGCAAATGCGAGCAGCGCCAGCCACCAGATGTGCCACACGAGCGCGAAGCCCATCGCGACGGCGACGAACGCGACGACGAAGCCGACCGGGCTGTTGCGCGGCACCTCGATCGCTTCGTAGTCGGGCGTCTGCTGCTCGACGCCCTTCTGCTTCATGCCCCAATAGGCGTCCACGCCCTCGATCTTGGGCTGGACTGCGAAATTGTAGGGCGGCGGCGGCGAGGCGGTGGACCATTCGAGTGTGCGGCCGTCCCACGGATCGGGGCCGACCCGGCGCGCATCGCGCGTGCGGAAGCTGATCACGATCATCGCGATCTGCGTTGCAATCCCGCACAAAATCAGCGCCGCACCGCACGCCGCCACGATCAGCCACGGCTGCCACGCGGGATCGGCATAATGGTTCATGCGCCGCGTCATGCCGAGGAACCCCAGCACATAGAGCGGCATGAAGGCGACGTAGAAGCCGCTCACCCAGAACGCGCAGCCGATCTTGCCCAGCCGCTCGTCCAGCTTGAAGCCGAACGCCTTGGGCCACCAGTAGGTCAAGCCCGCAAACACGCCGAACACCACGCCGCCAATGATCGTATTGTGGAAGTGCGCGACGAGGAAAAGGCTGTTGTGCAGGAGGAAATCGACCGGCGGCAGCGCGAGCAGCACGCCCGTCATCCCGCCGATGACGAAGGTGACGATGAACGCCAATGTCCACAGCATCGGCACATCGAAGCGCACTGAGCCGCCGTACATGGTGAACATCCAGTTGAAAACCTTAACGCCGGTGGGGATCGCGATCAGCATCGTCGCGATACCGAAAACCGCGTTCACGTTCGCGCCCGCCCCCATCGTGAAGAAATGGTGAAGCCACACCGTAAACGCGATGATCGCAATGCCGAGCGTTGCGAGCACCATCGAGCGGTAGCCGAACAACGGCTTCGATGAGAAAGTGGCGATGACTTCGGAATAGATGCCGAACGCGGGCAGGACGAGGATGTAGACCTCGGGGTGTCCCCACGCCCAGATGAGGTTCATATACATCATCGCGTTGCCACCCGCTTCGTTGGTGAAAAAGTGGAAGCCCATATACCGATCGCACAGCAGCATGGCGAAGGTGGCGGTGAGGATCGGGAATGCGGTGATGATGAGCATGTTGGACGCGAGGCTGGTCCAGCAGAACATCGGCATGCGGTAGAGCGTCATGCCGAGCACGCGTTTCTTGAGGATGGTGGTGACGAGGTTGATGCCCGACAGCAATGTGCCGACGCCTGCGATTTCGAGCGCCCAGAGGTAATAATCCACGCCGACGCCAGGGCTGTAGGCGAGTTCGCTCAGCGGCGGATAGGCGAGCCATCCGGTGCGCGCGAATTCGCCGAGCACCAGTGCGATATTGGGCAGCAGCGCGCCTGCCGCCGTGAGCCAGAAGCTGATCGAATTGAGGATCGGGAACGCCACGTCGCGCGCGCCGATTTGCAGCGGGACGACATAGTTCATCAGCCCGGTGACGAATGGCATAGCCATGAAGAAAATCATGATCGTGCCGTGCGCGGTAAACACCTGATCGTAATGTTCGGGCGGCAGAAACCCCGCATGGCCAGGCCCGGCGAGCGCCTGTTGGGAGCGCATCATGATCGCATCCGAAAAGCCGCGCACGAACATCACCAGCGCGAGCAGGACATACATGATGCCGATGCGCTTGTGATCGGTGGACGTGATCCACTCGCGCCACAGATAGCCCCAAAGTTTCTTGTGGGTGATGTAGGCAAGCAGGCCGAGCATTGCGGTGCCGAGCACGCCCGAGACGATCATGATCACCGGCTGATCGAGCGGGATCGCAGCCAGGCTGAGTTTGCCGAACAGGCTCATCGCATCGCCATGGGTGTGGCCACGGGCAGCGCGGGGCCGGTCGGCTCGGTTCGGCTGTCGCCGTGGCTGGTATCGCGGTGCGGTTGCGCGCGCGTGGAGGCGTCCAGCACGCTATCGAACAGGCGGGGGCTAAGCGCGCCATAATAGCCGACGGGCACGCGCTGGCTGGGGCGTGCGAGCGCGGCGAAGGCGGGAATATCGAGCGGGCGTGCAGCGGCGCGCGCGCGGGCGACCCACGCGTCGAACCCGGGCCGGTCGGTGGCGATCGCCTCGAAATGCATGTCCGAAAATCCGTCCCCGCTGAACATGCCCGAGAGGCCCGCGAACCGCCCGGGCTTGTCGGCGCGCAGGCTGAGCTGTGTCGTCATGCCGGGCATGGTGTAGATCATGCCGCCGAGCCGCGGCACGAAGAAGGAGTTGAGCACCGTGCCCGAGGTGAGGCGGAAGTGGACGGGCGTGCCCACGGGCAGCGCGAGTTCGTTGACGCTGGCGATGCCCAATTGCGGATAGAGGAACAGCCATTTCCAGTCGAGCGACACCGCTTCGATCTCGAGCGGCGGGCGCTTCGATTCGATGCGGCGATAGGGATCGAGATCGTGGCTGCCCACCCACGCGATCGAACCCAGGAAGATGACGACAAGCAGCGGCACCACCCAGACGACGAACTCGATCCGCCCGTCATATTGCCAATCCGGCGTGCGTTTCGCGCGGGCGTTGGACGCACGGAACCACCACGCAAAGCCGAGCGCGAGGACGATGACGGGCACCACGATCGCGACCATTTCCGCAGTCGCTTCGAACAGCAGCAGCCGTTCTTGCGCGCCGATTGTGCCTGCGGGGGCGAGCACGCCCTCTGCGCACCCGCCGAGCGGCAGGAGCGCAACGAGCACCCGCAGGGCGGGGCGCGACGTGGATGGATCCTCGCCTGCCATGATCCGCTTCCTTGCAACAGCGGGTTAACGCGCGAACAACAAAGCCGTCGCATCGATGGGCAAACATAAATGATGGAGGATTTCGCGCTCGATCGCTTCATGCCCTACCTGCTCTCGGTCACGTCCGAAGCGGTCAGCGGTGCGGTGGCGCGCACCTACCAGGGGCGCTTCGGGCTGAAGACGCCCGAGTGGCGCGTGCTGGCCGTAGTGGCGGGCTCGGCGGACGGCCTGCGCCAGAGCGAGGTCGCCAGCGCGACGCGCATGGACAAGATGACAATCTCGCGCGCGGTGGCGGCGCTGGCGGCGCGCGGGCTGATCGCGCGCGGTGATCATTCAGCCGACCGGCGGACCTTGCGGCTGCGCGCGACGGCGGAGGGGCGGCGGCTGTACGACGAAGTGGTGCCCGCCGCCCGCGCGGTGGAGGCACGGCTGCTGAGCGGGCTGGGCGCGCGCGAGGTGGAGGCGCTCGCTGCGGCGCTGGAACGTTTGCGAGACGCGGCGCAGAAGGCTTGCGGCGAAACGTAACGCCTGTTACCAGTTATGCGCACAAGGAGCACGCCAATGGCCCCCGCCGATTCCGCCCCGCGCCCCAATCCGATGGGGCTGAACGGCTTCGAGTTCGTGGAGTTCACCGGCCCCGATCCCTCCGCGCTTGCCGCTTTGTTCGAGGCGATGGGCTTCACGCATGTGGCGACGCACCGCTCCAAGCCCGTGCGCCGCTACGCGCAGGGCGAAATCAATTTCCTGCTGAACATGGACGAGAGCGGCCAAGCCAAGGGCTTCCGCGAGGCGCATGGGCCGAGTGCCAACGCGATGGCGTTCCGCGTGGGCGACGCGGGGAAGGCGCTGATGCTCGCGGTGGAGCGCGGGGCGACTCCGGTGACGGGGCACCGCGGCCCGGGCGAACTCGATCTCGCGGCGGTGGAGGGGATCGGCGGATCGAACCTGTATCTGGTGAGCCGCTTCGGCGGCGGGGCGACGATCTATGACGTGGATTTCGAGCCCGTGGCGGGCGCGGGCGTGGACGATCGCTCGGTCGGGCTGCACACTTTGGACCATCTTACCCACAATGTGATGCGTGGGCGGATGGAGCATTGGGCTTCGTTTTACGAGCAAGTATTCGGCTTCCGCCAGATCCGCTATTTCGACATCGAGGGGAAATCGACCGCGCTGCTGAGTAAGGCGATGACGGGGCCGGACGACAAGTTGCGCATTCCCCTGAACGAATCGCAGGACGAGCACAGCCAGATCGAGGAGTTCCTGCGCGCCTATAATGGCGAGGGCATCCAGCATCTGGCTTTGGCGACGGACGATATCTTCGCCACCGTGGACCGGTTGCGCGCCAACGGCATCCGCTTCCAGGACACGCCCGAGACCTATTTCGACCTGATCGACAAGCGGCTGCCGGGGCACGGCCATTCGGTCGACGAAATGCGCAAGCGCCGCATCCTGATCGACGGCGAGCCCGAGACGGGCGGCGGCCTGCTGTTGCAGATCTTCACTGAGACCATGGTGGGGCCGATCTTTTTCGAGATCATCCAGCGCAAGGGCAATGACGGCTTCGGGGAGGGAAACTTCAAGGCGCTGTTCGAGAGCATCGAACTGGACCAGATGCGGCGGGGGGTTATCCCGGCGGTCTAATCAAATCGAAGGAAGGTCATCGTGTCGCTCAGCTTGCGAATGGAAACTACCAAAAAGACTGGTGTATTTGCTGTTTGGGGCTTAACGGATACACTCGGTAAAGACGCCGTTGTTGTTCAGGAGACAATGGCAAAGAGTTTTGACACGGCGCGCCTGCATGAGTGCTTCGTCGTCTTCAAGGATGTTGTTAGCTCAGCGGCCGCACTGACGGCTCTCTATGGCGCGTTAAAAGCCTTAGTACGTAAGTCGGGCGACACTACTCTGTTCTTCGACAGCGACGTGAGGCTGACCCGTGATGAGGAAGGCAGGTTCACAGGAATAGGCTGCAAGGTTATTTTCGCCCGAGCCAAGAAGGACGGGTGATGGGCTCGGCTCCGACCTCCTACCTTCCCGGCCTCGCCGCCCACCACCAGTCCGAGGTCGTCCCCGGCGCGCTCCCCGTCGGCCGCAACTCGCCCCAGCGCCCGGCACACGGCCTGTATGCCGAGCAGCTTTCGGGCACCGCGTTCACCGCGCCGCGTGCCGACAACCGTCGCAGCTGGCTCTACCGCCTGCGCCCGTCGGCGAGCCATCCGCCCTTCACGCCGTACGCAGGTGCCGCGCACCTGCGCACCGGCCCCTTCGCCGACACGCCGCCCGATCCCAATCGTCAGCGATTCGATCCGCTGCCTTACCCGGACACGCCGACGGACTGGCTCGACGGCTTGGTTACCTACGGCGGCAACGGCGATCCCGAAAAAGACCATGGAGTCGGCATCCACCTCTACGCTGCCACCGCCGACATGCGCGGCAAAGTCTTCTTCTGCGCCGATGGTGAGCTGCTGATCGTGCCGCAGGAGGGGGCGCTGCATCTGGCGACCGAGATGGGCCGCCTCGACGTGCCGGTCGGCCATATCGCGCTCATCCCGCGCGGGGTGCGCTTCCGCGTGTCGCTGCCCGACGCACGCGCGCGCGGCTATGTGTGCGAGAATTACGGTCATGCGTTCCGCCTGCCCGAACTGGGACCGCTGGGCGCGAACGGCCTTGCGTCCCCACGCGATTTCGAGGCACCGGCGGCGGCGTTCGAGGATAGCGCCACCCCGCACACGATCGTGCAGAAGTTCGGCGGCAGGCTCTGGCAGACGCAAGTGCCATGGTCCCCGCTCGACGTGGTCGCGTGGCACGGCAATCTCGTCCCATACCGCTACGATCTGGCGCGCTTCAACACGATCGGCACGGTCAGCTTCGATCATCCCGATCCGTCGATCTTCACCGTGCTGACATCGCCCAGCGACACGCCGGGCACCGCCAACTGCGATTTCATCATCTTCCCGCCGCGCTGGATGGTGGCCGAAGACACCTTCCGACCGCCGTGGTTCCACCGCAACGTGATGAGCGAGTTCATGGGATTGCTGTGGGGCGCCTACGACGCCAAGGCGGGCGGGTTCGCGCCGGGCGGCGCGTCGCTCCACAACCGCATGAACGGCCACGGCCCGGACCGCGCGAGCCACGCCGCCGCATCCGCCGCCGATCTGAAGCCGCACAAGATCGAGGGGACGATGGCGTTCATGTTCGAAACCCGCGCGCCGATCCGGCTGAGCACGTGGGCGGCGCACACGCTGCTGCGCCAGCCCGATTACGATGATTGCTGGGCCGATTTCCCAAAGGGCATCGTGCCGCCCGCAATCTGAGACGCACGGAACGACTGGAGCGGGCGAAGGGATTCGAACCCTCGACCCCGACCTTGGCAAGGTCGTGCTCTACCACTGAGCTACGCCCGCTCACACGTTGGCGAGCGACGCTGGTAGCAAGGCGGGCGCGGCGATGCAACAGGCTTGGCAACGCCCCTCCGCTCGCCACATAGCGTCATCGACACTCCGGAGAATGCCCGCCTTGGCCAGCCTCGCCACCGCCGCTACCGAACGCGCCGCGCTCGAAACCTTCCGTCGCGACGTGATCGAGGCCTCGATGCACGCGCTGGTGCTCGTCGATTTCTGGGCACCGTGGTGCGGCCCGTGCAAGACGTTCACGCCGATCATCGAAAAGGTGGTTGCGGACTACGCGGGCCGCGTCGGCCTTGTGAAGGTGGATATCGACCGGAACCAGGCGGTCGCGGCGCAGCTGCGCGTGCAGTCCGTGCCGACCGTCTACGCGTTCGTGGGCGGACAGCCGGTCGATGCCTTCGCAGGTGCTGTCGGCGAGCGCGAGCTGAAGGCGTTCATCGACCGGCTGCTCGCCGCCGCGCCGCCCGCGCCGGGCGAAGCGGAAGATATCGGGCCGCTCGTGGAGGCGGGGCTGGCGGCGCTCGACGAGGGCGCGGTGGACGAAGCGCTCGAGATGTTCCGCGCGCTCGCCGCCCAATCGCCCGAGCGGGCGGACGTGGGCGCCGGGCTGGCGCGCGCGCTGATGCTCGGCGGGGACCCCGGGGGCGCGCTGGCGGTGCTCGACGCGCTGCCCGAGGCGGCGAAGAAGGATGCCGCGGTGGCGCAGGCGCGCGCGGCCGCCATGCTGGCGCTGAACGCGGGCGAGGCGGGCGATCTGAATGCGGCGCGCGCGGCTGCGGCGGCGGCCCCCGAGGATCCGGACGCGCAGTTCACACTGGCCAACGCGCTGATCGCAGCGGGCAAGCGCGACGAAGCAGCCGACGCGCTGCTGTCGATGATCGCGCACGACCGCGCGTGGAACGAGGCGGCCGCCAAGTCGCGGCTGCTGCAGCTCTTCGAGGCCGAGGGACTGGCCGATCCGTGGGTGACCGCGCAGCGCCGCCGCCTCTCTGCGATCCTGTTCGCATGAGCGCGTCCGCCCAGCTTCCGCTCGATCTGCCTGCTGTGGTGCCGGTGTTTCCGCTCGGCGGCGCGGTGCTGCTGCCCGGCGGTGCGCTGCCGCTCAACATTTTCGAGCCGCGCTATCTGACGCTGATCGGCGACGCGATGGCGGGCGACCGGATGATCGGCATCGTCCAGCCGCGCGACTCCGGACCGCAGTTCGGGGCGGACGCCGAAGACGTGCCCGCGCTGTTCGGCGTGGGAGCGCTGGGGCGCATTACCGAATTCGCCGAAACGCCCGATGGCCGCTACCTGATCGTGCTTTCGGGCGTGATCCGCTTCCACGTCGGGCGCGAACGCAAGGTAGACACGCCCTACCGGCAGGTCGAGGCGGATTACGAACCTTATCTGGCCGATCTGGGCGATCCGGTGGCGATCGAGGCGGATGCGCGTGCCGGGGTGGAGGCCGCGCTCAAGGTGTATCTGGACGCCAACGGGCTTTCGGCGGACTGGGAAGCGGTGGCGCAGGCGGACGACGATGCGCTGGTGCGCACGCTGGCCGCCGTTTGCCCGTTCGAGCCGGTGGAGAAGCAGGCGTTGCTCGAGGCGGCGGACCTGCCCGCGCGCGCGGACATGCTGGTGGCGCTGATGCGCTTCGCGCCGGGGGTGGCCGAAATGCCGAGTACGATGCTGCAATGAGCGCAGCCGTGCGCGAGATCGATCCCGGGCTGCTCGAAGTGCTCGTGTGCCCGCTCAGCAAGGGTCGGCTGGAGTATGATCGTGCGGCGCAGGAACTGGTCTGCCGCGAATCGGGGCTGGCCTATCCGATCCGCGACGGCGTGCCGGTGATGTTGATCGAAGAGGCGCGCACGCTCGATCCCGAGTAAGCGTGCGCGCAGTGCTTCGGGCCTAGCGCTTGCGAAGGCACTCGGACGAGAACTGACGCCACGTCTTGCCGCCAGTGGTGCCCGCGCTCTTCATGCCCTGCCACTCGGCACCGCACGCCTTCATGCGGCTGCCCGCTGCCATCTGCGCGGCACTGCGCGGCTTGGCACCCACCGCTGCGGGTGCGACCGCAGCCGGGGCCGGAGCCGCACGGGGCGCGACTGCGACCGGGGCGGGGGCGGCCATAGGCACGGCAACGGGGGCAGGTGCTGGCGCGGCCGTCGCCATCGGAGCGGCCTTGGGCTTGCGCATCCGGGGTGCCTTGGGCGCAACGGCGATCGCGGGTGCGGTCGCGGCGGCCGCCGAGGTGGGCGCGGGCGCGGTGCTCACGATCGGCGCGGTTACCTGCGGCTTGTGCATCCGCACCCTCTTCACCGGCGCGGTGGTGGCGGTGGCGGCGGCGGGCGCGGCGGTTTGCGCGAATGCGGTAGCGGGCAGCGCGAACAGCGTCAGCGTCAGCGCGAGCAGCGAGGCACGAAGGGTCACGATCGGTCTCCGGTAAGCAAAGATAGGTTCATGTAGCACTGCGGCCGTGACGCGCACGTCGCCGGTTCATGAAAGTCGCGTAACGCTGATATGCGCTTACAACAGCGCGAGCTGCTCGGGCCCCGGCACGCGGAAGCGATCCGTGGCGAGCGGCGCATGGCGGCCCTCGATGCTGTAACGGCGGCGCGCGGCGGCAACGCGCGCGTGCAGCAGATCGGCATAAGGCCCCTGCCCCCGCATGCGCGAGCCGAACGCGGGATCATTGTCGCGACCGCCGCGCATTCCATGGATAAGGCTCATCACGTGCTGCGCGCGGTCGGGGAAATGCGTGGCGAGCCAGTCGCGGAATAGCGGCGCGACCTCGTTGGGCAGGCGGATCGGTATCGCGTGGACCTGCCCCGCGCCCGCCGCCGCCGCGGCTTCCACGAGCGCCTCGATCTCGTGATCGCTGATCGCCGGAATGATGGGCGCGATCATCACCGCAACCGGCACGCCCGCATCGCGCAATGCGGTCACGGCGGCGAGGCGGCGGCGGGGCGCGGGTGCGCGCGGCTCCAGCTTGCGCGCGAGCACGGGATCGAGCGTGGTGACCGAGAGGCCCACATGCACAAGATTCTGCGCTGCGAGCGGCCCGAGCAGATCGAGATCGCGCAGCACGCGGTCCGATTTGGTTACGATCGACACCGGGTGGCGATATTCGAGCAGCACTTCGAGCAGCGCGCGCGTGATCGCGTGCGTGTCCTCGATCGGCTGGTAGGGATCGGTGTTGGTGCCCATCGCGATCGTGGCGGGCACGTAGCCGCGCTTGCGCAGCTCGGCGCGCAGCAGCCGCGCGGCATCGGGCTTGGCGAACAGTTTCGTCTCGAAATCGAGGCCGGGCGAGAGGTTGTGGTAGGCGTGGGTGGGCCGCGCGAAGCAGTAGATGCAGCCATGCTCGCACCCGCGATAGGCGTTGATCGAACGATCGAAGGGCACATCGGGCGACGCGTTCTTCGTGATGATCGTGCGCGGCTGCTCGAGCGTGACGGTGGTGCGCGGCGGCGGAGCCTCGCCGTCGATCGCTTCGGCCAGATCGCGCCAGTCCCCGTCGGCCTCGCGCGACGGATCGTTAAAGCGCGCCGAGCGGGCGTTCAGCGTGGCGCCGCGGCCTTTGTGGAGGATCGACTCGGGCATAAACCCGATCTATCCGAAATAGCGGAACACAACAAGAACGCGCTAGGTGGTTCGCTGTCCCTGGACGGGGGCGACCAGGTCGTAGACTCATAAGCGAGCGAGCGGCCGGGGGAGGGTGGGAGGCCGACTGGCAGCTTTTTGAAGCGCAGGCGGTCAAAGGCGCCGTTCGACCTTTGCCGAATAGTGGCCGGCTGCAGTCTGCCGATTTTACGTAGCCGATGCCTGAGTAGATGCTTAGAGCCTTTTCCCGACGAGATCGCGCGAAGGATCGAGTATGACGAAACTGCTCGGGATGCTTACGGCAGCAGATTGGGAGGCACTTTATCACCAGCTGGGACAAGTAATTTCGGACGAACCCCATATCCCCTCTGGCGACGAGCGAGGCTCGACTGAAATCCTGCGCTGGTTAGGGCGCGCTGAAGCGCTGATCGAGGTAGTCAGCGGAATAGTCGATCATCACAAGTTCGGCAATTTTCGCACTACGATGCTTGCGCTCACGCGCGCTGACGCCGAGTCCCCGATGCGGCACATCCGCGGTCTACTCTATACCGCTTTGGCAAAGGCCGAGATAAATGCTCCCACCGCTGCAAAGGGCGCTTTCATCCCTGCAGGCAACTCATTTGATGCGCTCACTGTAGTTGCTGGTGTTCTGCGCGAGTGCACAGGGTCAATACTCATCGTTGACCCTTACATGGATGCTGTCGCCCTGACGGATTTCCTCCCGATGGCAACAGAGGGGATTCCTCTTCGTCTGCTCGCGAGCAGCAAGCAGAGGAATGCAGGGCTGCCCGAGGCGGTCGAGCGGTGGAAAGGCCAGTACGCCCAAGTGCGCCCGATAGAGCTTCGACTCGCAGTTCCAAGGCTGCTGCATGATCGGCTCATTATGGACGACGTGAGTGTCTGGTCGCTTTCCCAGTCCTTCAACGCCATCGCGCAGCGCTCACCTGCGATGGTGCAGCGAGTGGGTGCCGACATTGCTTTAGCGAAGCGAGAGGCATTCATGGAGATGTGGGGTAGCGCCACTCCGGCATAAGCAGCGGCTAGCCGTCTACGATGCTACTAAATTGCGAGCCCCAGAATAGTCGTACTGTCCACTCTCAGGCATGTGCATTTGGCGGTTGATCGGCGGCAAGTGGGCGAAAGCGGTTATCCCCGTTTGTGCGTTCACGACCTATGCCGCCACGAGGTGCGCCGCGATCTCGGCCACGGGGAAGCCGGTCAAATCCTTGTGCAGCTCGCCCAGCAGCCGCGCCTCGACCGCCTTGCCATAATGTTTGCGCATCTCGCCTAAAGTCTTGGGCGGCGCGGCGACCACGATGTGCGCGGCCCAGCCATCGGCGGCGAGACGATCGAGCAGATCGGCGGCGTGCAC
>Ga0123338_10001182_pt1 | contig 25436 bp, 22 predicted proteins | sample grotaG_FD_89793 | JGI IMG/M metagenome (GOLD analysis project Ga0123338, IMG submission 89793) | Glacier valley bacterial and archeal communities from Borup Fiord, Nunavut, Canada, to study Microbial Dark Matter (Phase II) -... | ecosystem: Environmental > Aquatic > Freshwater > Ice > Glacier ...
AACGCTTCGCCCGCGTGGACCGGGCGCGGCTCCGGCAGGGTGCGCAGCGACACCAACCAGTGATTGTCGTCGGGTGCCTCGCCGGGCAGGGTCGATAGCCAGCGTTGCGCATCGAGTTGTACGCGAAAGCCGACGATGATCGCGTTAACGAGGCCATCCGTGTTTGTGACGCCGCGCACGGTCCGCTCGAAGCTGGTGTATGTAATGCGGCTCAGGTCAATCGACTCGATCAGGATCGGTTCGGAGCGCGGCTCGCATTCTTCCAGTTCTTGCGGGAAGATCAGATCGCTGTGCAGGGCATTCAGCGCGAGCAGCGGCGCGAAATCGAAGCCGTACCAGCGTCCCCAACGTGCCATTTGTTGGCGCGTGAAGACCTGCTGTTCTACCAGGTCATCAGGCAGCGTATAAAGCTGCGCATAGAGCGCGATCCGCGCGGGCAGGTAGCGCGCATCCGGCTTGAGCAGGCGCTGCGCGGCGTCGTACGTGGCTTCGAGTAAGCCCTCACCAAGTGGCTCGTTGCCGATGATCTCCGCAATTAGAACGTCTGCGCGTGTGGGCAGTTCGATCCGTGTGGACCAGCCTTCGATCACGGTCACGCGGTCTGCGTAGCCATTCGCGGCGATCACCTCACGCGCTGTTGCCGCTATCGAAGTCCCCTCGACGGCGTAGACATGCGCTGCACCCGCCCGCGCCGCCGCACACGCGAGGATGCCGCTGCCCGTCCCGATCTCAAGCACAATATTGTCCGGTCGTACACCTTCCGCGATAGCTTTCAGGTATGCGCCTGTGCGCGTCCGGTCTTCCAGCATCGCGATATGAATGGGTGGCGTGTTGAAGGCAGTCGCGTCGCCTGCCGGGAGCGCGTTATCGACCGGATACAGGAAGCCGAAGCGGACGAGTTCCGCGCCCTGCGCGAGCAATTCCGCGCGCTGTGCGTCGGTCGTCGCAAGTGAAACAAGCCGCGCGGCAGCCTCGTCGAGCGTTGCCGGATGCTCGAAGGCTTCCAGCAGCGCGAGCGTATAGAGGCCGCCATCCATTGCGCGCCCGCCGGATGAAAGCTGGATACGGCCTTCCGGGTTGATGTGGATCGTAAGGTCGGGGAGACGTTGCAGTTTAGCCGCGAACATGTTTTATAGGTTTCTTTTTTATTTCGACCAATGATTTTTCAGTCACCAGATCGTATCCTAGCGAGTCGGCTACCTCCTTCGCTTGCTTACCAATCATTTTGGCAATACTCCAAACGATTTCCATTGCAACTGACATCGGGATAGTTTCTGATTTACCAAGTTTCTCAGCGGATAACTCCTCAGCTAGTTTCGTGTATATCAAGGCATATTTCCCAAAGTGGTCGCGTGGGTTGTCTTGTCGCTCTATTCCCAATTCGCCCCGAAGTTGTGCAGTTGTACGCTGCCACAAACCTTTATAAAGGCTTTCCGTTGCTTGAAAATAAATGGTTGGTGGAGCATTTACCACCGCAATTTTCAACGCTTCAACGAATTGTTTGCGTGTGACTATTCCTTGAACTCGCGCTTCAATCCAGCTATCAGATTTTCCCTTCAAGCGATACTGTTCGACGGTTCTATCAAAGGAGCGAAACAATCCCAACTCCGGGTCTGTTATTTCGTCTAGCCGCTCCTTTCCAATATGAGCCAACCACATCTTCAAAGACTCTACTTTCGGTGACGGAATCGACTGAATAAATCGCAAAAGTTGTTCAGTGTTCATTACATCTGTCAAATAGCGTTTACCATCGGCAGAAATAAGTTTCAGTCTCTTACAATTTGTAAGAGACTCATTTCCTTCTCGCTTCAGCCTGCCTTTCAAAACATGATAGTAGTTTTGCGCGTGCTTCAAATCCACTTCAAGTAAAACAATCAGAATATCCAATACACTGTAGTACCACTCATCCTCATCCCATTCACGACGAATTCGGCTTCCATCAATCTGCTCATAAGCAATTAGATCAGCCATTTTGCACCAGCTTTCTATGAATTCAAGATAACTCATATTGTAAATAAACTGAACATATTTGTCAAGCAGTCAAAAGACTTTTGTGTCCATGCAGCAATATTGCACAATGATTTGTAGATTATTCAACGTTCGTTTTGGTGTGGTACATTTCACCCGCAAGGTATACCTTACTCCGTGAGGAATATGAACCCAACCCGCCGCCCATTGCTCACCCCACGCCCGTTCGACCGCGCCGATCTGCTCCCATTCGCGATCATTCTCACCCTCGCCGCAGCGGTGCGCCTTTTCATGCTCTCGACCGCACCGTTTCAGTACGACGAGTCGCTCCTGACGTTGAGCGCGTTGGATATGATACGGCATGGGATCATTCCACTGATCGGCCAGCCGACCTCGTTAGGCATCCCGACTGCGCCGATGTCGAATTATCTGCTCGCGATCCCGTTTGCGCTTTCAAGCAACCCGCTGCTCGCCATGATCTTTATTGTGTTGGTCAACATTGCGGGGATCGGGCTGCTATGGGCGGTTGCGCGTCGTTATGCCGGGTGCATGGTCGCGCTGGTGGCGGGGCTGGTCTATGCGTGTAGTCCCTGGGCGATATTCTACAGCCGCAAAATCTGGCAGCCAGACCTTAACGCGCCGCTGTTGCTGGCGGCTTTCGCGCTCGCACTCTACGGCTACCTGGAGCCGGGGTCCGTAAAACGTTGGCGGGCGCAGGTGCTGGCCTGGCCGCTGCTCGTCTTCGCAATGCAAATTCATTTTGCGGGGTGGGTGCTGCTGCTTGTCTTCGTCGCGATTTTGTGGCTTGGACGCCGCACAACGCGCCTGCGAGTGGTCGCCTTCGGGTTCACGCTGGCGGTCTTCACGCAGATTCCATATGCCGTCGGGCTGGCGCGCAGCCTAAATGATAATCCGGCTCTGATCAATGCCGTGAGTACCCAGCCAACCGCTCCCGCAATATTCTCGTTCAGCCCCGTCGCTGCGCAGGTTGTCGCACAGTTCGCGACCGGGCTGAACATGAATAATCAGGCAGATTTCAGCGATGCGCGTCTAGCGGTGGAGCCACCCGGCGCACTCTGGCTGCTGGTCGGGCTGTGTACCGCGCTTGGGGTACTGTGCATTTTCCGCCGGAAGTATCGTCTATTGGCGGCACTCGCGAGCGGGTGGATCGCCTGCATTACGCTCGCTTTCACGCCGAACTGGACGATTCCCTATGTTCACTACTTCGTCGCCGCGCTGCCCATGCTCGCGCTGCTAGCCGGATTCGGCGTGCAGTTTGCGAGCGATTTGCTGCGCACGGAGCAGGCGCGGCGGGTCGCGCGAGCCGTGCTGGTCGGTGCATTGTGCATCGTATTGGGTTCGCAGGTACTGTGGTGGGTACAGCTTACGCGCAACGTCGATGCAAATGAAACGCGCAGCGATCTTAATCTGCCCATTCGCTACCTGCTCGATATTCGCGCGCGGCTGACGGCAGCGCCCACGCTGGTCCTCGTGACCAATGCCTGGTGGAGCGGATATGCTCAAGAGCCGACAATTTGGAAGGCGCTGCTCTATGACAGTGCGGTGTGCCTGCGCGCGGTCGGCAGCAATGGCTTTGCCGTATTCCCGCCGGGACCTTTTACGGCCTTGATCAGCCCGCGCGCGGGTCCAAACCCGGCAGAAGGAATTTACTCCGGCGCGCAGAATGCGCAAACCATACCGCTGCGCGCGGGTGAAGGTCAATACACGTTTGGGACGTTCGCCACGCCGCTCGCGTGGACGGGTCCCGCGCTGCTGGATACAACGCCTGTTCATTTCGATAGCGGCGTGACGCTGACAGGTTACTCGATCACGGCGGTGCGCGTCACTCTGCGCTGGCACATCGAGCGGCACGATGGCGAAGAATTCCAATATTTTGCACATCTGTTAAATGACAAAGGCGACCGCGTGGCGCAGCGCGATGCTAAATTCCTGCCGGGGCATAGCTGGTGTCCGGGGGACGACCTCGTGACGTGGATCGATCTGGATGTTCCAGCCGGGGTACGAACGCTGCGCGTCGGCCTCTACCGAATTGGGTTGGGACGCGAGGCCGGACGCATCTTCCCGGCCAGTACCACCGACGCGGCGGGCAACCTGACCGGCAATTGGGTTGATATTGCGCTGCCGTAATCCGCAGTTGACAGCCCGCGCGCGCAGGTTCATAATACCCGGCACAACTTCATAGCTATCGAGGCCGCCCGATGCCCGGATGCCAGGGGATGATGGTGGAAGCTGGTGAAAGTCCAGCGCTGTGCCGCAACTGTAACCGTGACGTATAAAAGCGATCCCGGAAGCCAGGATGCCAGCCTCGATACTGCGCTCACACGCACCTTCTCGGAACAAGGAGGCCAGAGCATGATTCGCCCACCCTGATCCCTGTTTGACGGGTCCGCTGTGCGTTTCTCGCTTTACCCCGGTTCACTCACGAGAGCCGGGGTTTTTCGTTTTTCGGTGGGTCGGGCAAGCCGCGACTCCTATATCAGACGACCAGTACAGACAGGGGAATCATCGTGCAGAAATTCACTATTCGCGCCGCGCTCCTCGCGCTATTGCTTTCACTTTGCATCGTGAGGCCCGCCCGCGCACAATCCGCGACAGCCAATCTCGTGGATAGCTGCGCGCCGACCTACGACGCGGCGACCGATTACTTCCCGGAAAAGGCAAAGGTGAGCTACGCGAAGGGCTTCACGGTCGAATACTTCAAAAATTACAAAGTCGTGACGGTGGCGGCTCCCTGGAAAGGCGCGAAAGACGGCGCGCAATACGTCCTCGTGCAGTGTGGCACGCTCGCGCCAAAGGGCTACGACAAAGCTGTGACGGTGGAAGTCCCCGTCAAGCGCTTCGTGTCGATGTCCACAACCTATTTACCCTATCTGGAACTGCTCGGCGTGCTGGATCGGCTGGTCGGCGTAGATGATACGTCACTCGTCTATAACGAAAAAATCCGCGCGATGAAAATCACACCGATTGGCAGCGGCAAGACGATTAACATCGAACGCGCTATTGATCTCAAGCCGGACCTGATCATGACCTATGGTTCCGGCAGCGCGGAATATGACAGCCAGCCCAAGTTGAGCGAGGTCGGGCTGAAAGTCGCGCTCAACGCGGATTATCTTGAGACGGTCCCACTCGGCCAGACGGAATGGATGAAATATATCGCCTTGTTCTTCAACAAGGAAGGCGCGGCAGAGCAGAACTTCACCAAAATCGCGACGGATTACGATGCGCTGGTAACAAAGGCGCGCACCCTGAACGCGATCCCATCCGTATTTGTCGGCAAGCCCTACGAGGGGACGTGGTACGTTTCGGGTGGGAAGAGCTATGTCGCGGCGCTGCTTGCCGATGCTGGCGCGGCTTATGTATTCGCCGATGACACAGGCAGCGGGACGCTTCCGCTCGCCTTTGAGAAGGTCTTCGACAAGGCGGCCAACGCGGAGTTCTGGGTCAATCTCGGCTTTGAAACGAACCTCAAAACACTTGCAGATAGCGATCCGCGCTTCGCTGACTTCGCAGCCTACAAAAGCGGCAAGGTCTGGAACTACGACCTGCGCACGAACAAAGACGGCTCCAATGATTACTTCGAGTCGGGTGCGTCGCGCCCCGATCTGGTCCTCGCGGACCTGCTCGCGATCTTTCATCCGAACGCACTGCCGGATCACCAGTTCACCTACTATCGCCAGTTGAAGTAAGCAGCATGGAAGCTCAACGGATCGTTTCGCTCATTCCGAGTGCGACAGAAATTATCTACGCGCTCGGCTTCGGAGATCGGCTGGTCGGGCGCTCGCACGAATGTGATTACCCGGCGGCGGTACGTTCCCTTCCGGTTTGTACCGAGCCGAAGTTCAATCCGATTGGGACAAGTGCCGAGATCGACACGCGCGTGAAAGCGGTCTTGCAAGCGGCGATCTCGGTCTACAACGTGCATCGAGATATTCTGCGCGAGTTGCAGCCGGATGTGATTGTCACGCAATCACAATGCGAAGTCTGTGCCGTCAGCCTCAAAGAGGTGGAGCGTGTGGCTTGTGAATTGTTCGATACCGCAGCGCGCGTGGTTGGTCTGGAACCGAACACGCTCGCAGACATTTACCGGGACATCAAGCAGGTTGCAGCAGCGCTTGGTGTACCGGAACGCGGGCACAAACTGGTCAACAGCATGTCCGAGTGTATAGCTTCGATCTGTGCAGTCACGCAGACCATCCCAGACAAGCCAACCGTCGCCTGCATCGAGTGGATCGACCCGATCATGGCTGCGGGTAACTGGGTCCCGGAGCTGGTCGGGCTGGCAGGCGGCGTGAACCTCTTTGGGGACGCTGGAAAGCATTCACCCTGGATGCAGTGGGACGCGCTCGCTGCCGCTGATCCCGATGTGATTGTGGTCCTTCCGTGTGGCTTCGACATGCCCAAAGTGCGTGAAGAGATGCCCGCACTCATCGGAAAACCGGGATGGTCGCAGTTGAAGGCGGTGCAAACCGGGCGCGTCTATCTGACGGACGGCAATCAATATTTCAACCGCCCCGGACCCCGGCTGGTCGAGTCACTGCAAATCTTCGCTGAAATCTTCCACCCGGAGCGATTTGCGTTCGGTCATCGGGGCAGCGGCTGGGAACCCCTGTGAGTTTGCCATCCGTTTCGATTGACGCTCAACGTGGTCTGCGTGTCGCTGCATGGCCGCGTGTCGGCGTCCGTACCCCGCTGCTCGTCGGGTTGGGTGTGCTACTGGCGTGCCTGTTCGTGGTGAGCCTCGCAGTCGGCTCGGTATCGATTCCGTTGGGCGACATCCTCAAAATCCTTACGGGTAGTCAGGGCGAACGAGCGACCTGGACGACAATCCTTTTCAAGTTTCGCCTGCCGAAAGCGCTGACCGCAGTGCTGGCAGGTGCGGCGCTCTCCGTGAGCGGCTTGCAGATGCAAACCCTCTTCCGCAACCCGCTCGCGGACCCCTACATCCTCGGCATCAGCAGCGGCGCGAGCCTCGGTGTGGCGCTGCTGGTCCTCGGTGGTGTGACGGTCAGCGGCGCGGCGTTCCTCGGCGGGCTGGGGCTACTCGGCAGCTTCGGGATCGTAGTCGCCGCGAGTCTTGGCGCGGGGAGCGTCTTCGCACTGGTTATCTTCATTGCGCGGCGCGTCTCGAATTCCGTAACGCTGCTGATTCTCGGCCTGATGTTCGGCTACATCACGGGCGCGGCGGTGAGCGTGCTGCTTTATTTCAGCGCCCCGCAGCAAATTCAGGCGTATCTCTCGTGGACTTTCGGCAGCTTCGGGGGCGTGACGTGGGACCAACTGACCGCGCTCGCGCCTGTCGTCGGCGTCGGAATGGCGCTTGCGGCGCTCACGGTCAAGCCACTCAATGCACTCCTACTCGGTGAACACTACGCGCGCAGTATGGGCGTCAACTTGCGGCGGGCGCGGCTGCTCATCCTCGTGAGTGCGTCGCTGCTGACGGGCGCGGTAACAGCCTTCTGCGGACCGATTGGCTTCCTCGGCGTCGCAGTCCCACACCTCGCACGCGCGGGGCAGCGGGGAGCCGACCACCGCGCGCTGATGCCACTCTGCGCGCTGCTCGGCGCAAGTCTGGCGCTCGTCTTCGACCTGATCGCGCAGCTCCCCGGTGGGAATGTCGTCTTGCCGTTGAACGCGGTAGCCGCGCTGTTCGGTGCGCCGCTGGTGCTGGTGATCATCCTGCGACGGCAGAGCGCGCGCGGTCCGTTCGGGGCATGATCCTCACCGCGCACGAACTAGAAATCGGCTACGCGGCACGTAGTCGGCGGCGCTCGGTCGCGGCGCATCTGAATATCGAACTGCACGCGGGCGAACTGGTCTGCCTGCTTGGTCCGAATGGCGCGGGCAAATCGACGTTGATGCGAACGCTTGCGGGGATGCAGCCGCCGCTCTCCGGCGTGGTCCAGCTCGAAGGCGAAGACCTGCACCGCCTCGAACCTGCGGCACTCGCGCAGCGGGTCGCGGTCGTACTGACGGAGCGCATCGACGCCGCGAACCTGACCGCTTATGAACTGGCTGCGCTCGGTCGCCACCCGTATACGGATTGGAGTGGACGGCTTTCAGGGGTGGATGAGGAGAAAGTGCGCGCCGCGTTGCGTGCCGTCGGTGCTGCGGACCTCGCAGCACGCCCGGTTTTTGAACTCAGCGACGGCGAACGGCAGCGCGTGTTGATTGCCCGTGCGCTCGCGCAGGAGCCGCGCCTGATTTTACTCGACGAGCCGACCGCGTTTCTCGATCTACCGCGCCGCGTAGAAATGATGCGGCTGCTGCGCGATCTTGCGCACACAAGCGGCACAGCGATACTACTCTCCACGCACGATCTCGACCTCGCGCTGCGCATGGCAGATGTACTGTGGCTGCTCGCGAGTGGTGGAACACTCAGCGTCGGGTTGCCGGAAGCGCTGGTGTTGGAAGGCGCTTTCGCGCGCACCTTTCCCGATCTGGAATTCGATACCCTACGCGGCACATTCCGTATCGAGGACGCAGCGCGTGGGACGGTCGGGGTGCGCGGCTCAGGACTCGCGGCGGTGTGGACGGTCCGCGCGCTGGAACGGATCGGCTTTGCGGTGCGGGATGATGCCACGCTTTGTGTAGAGGTTGAAATGCGCAGTGATGCGACAGTGTGGATGTTCGATGGTGTGGAATATCACGCGCTCGATCTGCTGCTGGCCGCGATGCGCTTCCCAATATGAGGATTACGGACGCACGCGGTACACCGTCACCGTATCGAAACGCGCGACTACATCCCCGACCTTCCCGGCACACGGAAACGTCGGGTCGATTGCGCGCGTGAGGCCGTCTTCATCGACCACGCGCGGACCTGTCAAAACATAGCTGACGGAGAACCCCGCGAAGCGCACGGTACAATCCTGCCCGCTGTAGAAACGATCCACAATCTCGCGTTTGGCGGCGGCGTCTACCGTCTCGAAGGGGTGTCCATAGACGACCCGCGCGCTTGAGTAGGCAGGTATCCACAGGCTCACGGCGGGCAGCGCCAGCACAACCGACCCCGGCGCGGCGTTGGTTTTCAACCACTGGATCGCGCTCACATAGTCGCGCGGGAGTGCGATAAAGTTCTGCTGCGCGCTGACCGGATTCATGCTCACCGCAAACGGGATGAACAGCGCAAGGATGCTGCTAGGCAGCAGCGCGGCGACTACCAGCGCGGTTATGAAGGAGCGGCGCGTGGGACGCACGCGGGCGAGCCACGTTTCTTCGAGGGAACGCGCTGCAAAATAGGCGAGTGGGATGATCAGGCCGATCACCAGGCGGCGCTGTAAATTGAATGGCGCATACAACAGCAACATATTCGTGATCAGCCAGACCAGCATGAAGCGGTCGCCATCACGCTCAAGGCGGCGCGTAGCGCGGAAAATACCCGGCGCGGCAATAATCCAGAACAGACCGAAGCCGAACGCATAATTAAGCGGGTTGCCGCTCGGTGTCTGGTTCTGCGCATTCCAAGAGGCGTATAGCACATCACTGTTGATCAGCAGCAAATCGTAGAGCAGGATCGGCAGCGCTGGAATGATCATCAAAGCAGCCCACACGAAATCATGGCGCGGCAGGGTGCGCGTGCGCAGCGTTTGCAGCGCGATATAGCCAGTCACCGCGACCGCGAAGGGTAGCCACGCTTGCGGCTGGACCAACGCGAGCAGCACTCCAAGAATAGCGACAACCGCACCACCATTGCGCAACGTCGGCGGGGCGTCCCCACCGGGGCGAAAGACCACCACAAATTGTGCCGCGAGCAGCGCGAGGAACGCAATCGAGAGTGGGAAATGCGGGTTCGTATACGCCGCATAGAGCGGAATGGCTTCCGGGACGTACAAATCGACGGGTCGCAAGCCGAGCAGCAACAATAATGCCAGCCAGCCCAAACCGGACCCGACCGCAACGATCCCGAAGAACAGCCGCCGCGAGCGCAGTTTGCCCCAGATAGTCGCGCCGAGGTAATAAATTGAGAGGAACATAGCGAAGCTGGTCAGCAGCCGTGAGAGATGGAACATGGCGAGTGCCGAAAACCCGATCAGCCGGGCGAGCTGGCCGAGCGCCACATAAAAAACCTGAATGAACGTCCCAGACGCGGCTTCTGGCGTATGCGCGAGGCTATAGCCCCACGCGCCGCGCTGTCCCTGTCCGATTTTCGCGAGATAGGTTGCGCCATCCCGCGGGTTGGCGAGGATGCCCATGAAGCGCACGTTGGTGGCGGTCTGGTCCTGCACCAGAACATAGAGATAGGGCAGCGCGAGGATCACAAGGAGCAGCGCACCCAGTACAACGACCCAACGCCATTCGGCGGGCGCGATTTCAGTCCTGTTTCGCATCGTGTCTCCCTTGCGTTTTGCGGTGCGGGGTCACATTCTAACGCGGTGCGGCAGATTGTCGCGCGTTTTGTGGGCGCTGCGTTCTACAAAATTATCTCAATTCAGAGTGTGCGAGACGTTGAAATCAGACAGATTAGCATGTCTCCCCGGTTAGGATTACGTCGTCGGGTTGATCGATGGGGCGCGGATCGGCGCGGTCAGTTCCAGCAAATCGGAGACCTGCACCTGTGTGTTCAGCGCATCGGTGAGCGCCACCAGCTTCGCGCGATAGACAGCATCGAGGGGACCCGCGATCATGATCAGCGCATCCTCGGCGTTGTCCCGATAATACTTTTTGCGGCGTCCCGTCACCTCGAAGCCATATTTTATATAGAGGCGCTGCGCCGCTTCGTTGCCCGCGCGTACCTCCAATACGCAGGTATCCGCGCCCAGCACAAGCGCGCGATGCAGCAGCCGATTGACCAAAACTTCGCCGAAGTGTTGGCGGCGATAGTTCGGGTGAACCGCAACGATGCTGATATGCGCCTCGCCTGAAATGACCCACATCCCGCCGAAGCCGATCACATCACCCTGTGCCGCATCGCGTCCAAGCAAGCGCCTGAACCACCCCGCCGGACCGCCCGCAATCGCAAGTTGATCCTCGATCAGGACCATGTGCGAGGTCTGGTTTTCGACAATCTCATAAAGATAGGTCTTGGCAGACCAGGGTAGTGGGAAGCTCTGGCGGTCAATCTCAGTGAGGCGTGCAACATCTTCGGGGACCATATAGCGCAGAATGTAGCTCATGGGTGCGGCAGTCCCGGCTGGTTGACGTAAATTGGAATTATCTGTGCCGGGGAAGGTAGCGGTGTGTTCTCGTGGATGCGCTGCCACGCCAGGTCTGCCAGAACTGACGCGCGCCGCACACGAAATGCCGCAGGCACAAGCTGCCAGTTTGCACGCCCTTCAAGCAGCGCCAACGCACCATCATCGACTTCGCCGGAAAGCAATACAGGCGTCGTGTACCTGCTCAGGAGTGCATCCCATGCCACAATCTCTATGGCGGTTGTGCGCTCCCACATACTCCCAACACTGTGATACTCCGCCACGCAGACGCGCCCGCGCCCGACCTGCGCCACGGCGACTAGCGGCACAGGTGCGCGATCAGGCGGCATCCCGGCGAACGGTGTCCCGGCGGCAGTGATGTCGAGCGTCGGGATCGCGACGAGCGGAATAGCAAGCGCCATCGCGAGACCTTTTGCGGCGCTGATCCCGATGCGCAGCCCGCTAAACGAGCCGGGTCCCTGACAAACCGCAAGATAATTCAAATCCGTGAATTCAACCCCTGCGTCTGTGCAGAGCGTTTCCAACGCGGGTGTCAGTTCGACGGTATGGCGGTTGGTCGTCTCCCAGGTGCGCTCGGCGAGGATGCGCCGCCCGTCGTGGAGCGCGATACTGAGCATTTTTGTCGCGCTGTCGATGGCGAGCAGCATCATAGCGCCTCATCAAGCACAGCGAGCAGTACGGCTGCGCGTTCGCCGCTCGCCGTGAAGGTCAATCTGCGGTTGTCTGGGCGCTCCCCGGCTTCGATGTGAACCCACAGGCGCGCATTGGGTAGTAATTCCGCGATGCGTTCCGGCCATTCGATAATCACAGCGTCTTCACCTGCGAGGATGTCTTCGATACCGATACTCTCCGCATCGTTGGCGCTACTCAGGCGGTAGCAATCGATGTGAATCAAGCGCATTGTATCGATTGTGCGGCGGTGTTCATGCGCGATTACAAAGGTCGGGCTGTTCACGGCTTCAGTTGCGCCCCAACCTGCGCCCAACCCACGCGCGAACGCCGTTTTCCCTGCGCCGAGGTCCCCTGACAGGCAGATAATATCGCCTGCGCGCAGTGCCGCACCGAGGTATGCGCCGAGTTGCTCTGTCTGAACGGGGCTAGTCGTGGTGAAATGTGTTTCCGAAACGCGCATAATACGACGAATTGTAGCGTAGTCATTGGTATCACCGCATCTCTGATATATATTGCCTCAATCCATCCTTGACAACGCGCCACCAATCACGTATACTCAGAACACAAGTTCTAAGTAAGGGAATCAGACGATGGCGAAAGAAGATAAAGCAGTTAAAGAGAAGGTCGTCCAGGCTACCACACCGGACGCGCGTAATCAGGCATTGGAGCGCGCCGTTGGCGAAATCACCAAACGTTTCGGAGAGGGAACTATCGTGCGACTTGGAGACGCTACTCATCTTCAGGTTAGTTTCATCCCAACCGGATCGCTTGCGGTCGATCTCGCGCTCGGCGTAGGTGGCATCCCGCGCGGACGCATCACCGAAATCTACGGACCGGAAAGCTCCGGCAAGACGACGTTGTGCCTGCATACCATCGCAGAAGCGCAGCGGCTCGGCGGCGTTTGCGCATTCATCGATATGGAACATGCACTCGACCCGAATTACGCGGAGCGCATCGGCGTCGATGTGAACGCACTCTATATCTCACAGCCGGATACGGCAGAACAGGCGCTTGAAATCACAGAGGCGCTGGTCCGCTCCGGCGCGCTGGATATTGTCGTGCTGGACTCGGTGGCGGCGCTCGTACCGCGTGTGGAAATCGAAGGCGAAATGGGTGATGCACACGTCGGCGTGCAGGCGCGCTTGATGTCGCAGGCGCTGCGCAAGCTGAACGGCGCGATCAGCAACACGCAGACCGCGATGATGTTCACCAATCAGCTTCGTGACAAAATCGGCGTGATGTATGGTAGCCCGGAAACGACATCGGGCGGACGCGCGCTCAAGTTCTATGCGAGCGTGCGGATCGACATCCGCAAGATTCAGGCGATCAAGCAGGGCGAGGAGCAAATCGGCAATCGCACGCGCGTCAAAATCACCAAGAACAAGGTTGCCGCGCCGTTTCGCCAGTGTGAGTTCGACATCATGTACAACGAAGGCATCAGCAAATCCGGGGATATTCTCGACCTCGGTGTGAGCATGAGCATCATCGAGAAACGTGGTGCGTTCTTCCGCTACAACGATGGGATGCTGGGTCAGGGTCGCGAGAACGCGAAGCAGTATCTGCGCGATAACCCGGCAATTGCCTACGAAGTCGAACTCGCGATCCGTGAGAACAGCACGAACGTGGCGGCAGTGCTGGCTGGTGCGAGCGAGAGCGCATCGGACGACTAGTCCCGTTTCCGCATCAACATCAATCATACGTTGCAGCAAAGCCCGGCCATGTATGGACCGGGCTACTATGGTCCGGGCTTTCTCAAAATCTGGAGCGACCAGACCGTAATAGCGCGGTGGCTTCAGCCCCGCGCTTTGCTTTTGTTATACGGTTGCGACCCGCTTTGCACCCTCAGCACGACACATGGAGAGTATATTCAAGACGGTTTTGCACTCTCGCGAAACTCACCACCCAAAGGATGACTTCATGCCTCGTCGCTTCATTCGTATCGTCCTCATCGCGCTCGTGTGCTTCGCCGGAGCAAGTGCAGCAACCCGCCCCGCAACCGCGCGGCAGGAAGCCAACATCGTCGCGGATAGCGGCTTCTCGCCTGCCGAAAATGGCTTTGGTTTCCAGAATTATGGCAATGAAGGACAGCCCGTCAACCTCACAACGGTCGAAATGCGCCGCCTTTTCGGTGACGAGGTATGCGCGGGCACTCCCGATGCTGCGGGTGCGTGCGACCTGACCCCGCCTGCCGCCGAATGGATGGAGAAGATCAATCAAAATATGGGCGGCGGCCACTGCGACGGCATGGCGACGCTCGCTTCTGTCCTCTACTACAAGCTCGGCAACGAAGCACCGGACCAATTCGGTAAGCCCGCCGCCGTGCAGATTGATTTCGACAGTAATGCCAAACTCCAGCGCGAGATCGCCTACTGGTTCTCGACGCAGGCGACGCAACCCGCGAATACGCAGGACATCAAAGCGCCTCCCGCACAGATCGTTGAAGCCTTAATCGCGTCGATCAAGGGAAAAACAGAAACCTACACGGTGGGTATTTATCAGCCGGATATGTCCGGCGGCCACTCGATCACGCCTTACGCCGTGCAGGATATGGGCGCGGGCAAGATGTGGATCATGGTCTACGACAACAACTTTCCGAAGGAAGCGCGCCACATCGAAGTCGATATGACGGCCAACACCTGGACCTATTTCACCGCCTCCAACCCGAACGAAGCGGGCGCGGGCTATACCGGTAACGCCGATACGCTCACCCTCACCCTCACCCCCGACTCGGCGCGTCTCGGCAAACAGACTTGCCCGGTCTGCGCCGCCACCACCGCCAAGATTAATGGCCTCGCGCAAGCGGCGAAGCAGTACAACGAAGTCTGGCTTGTGGGCGACAACCAGCCGGGTAGCGCGCTCGATTTGCTGATCACCGACGACGCGGGACACCGCCTCGGTCAGGTTGGCGGGAAGCTGATCAATGAAATTCCCGGCGCGTCGTTCGCCGCCGTCCGTAGCGGTCCGAAGACGCTTGAGGACGAACAGGAGCCAGTATACTACATTCCGGTCGGCGTCAAAATCAGCGTCACTCTTGATGCCAGCAAATCGAAGCGCGAGGAAACTGCAAGCCTCTCGCTGATTGGTCCCGGCCATGAAATCTCAATTGACAACATCCAGGTGCAGCCGGGTGAGGTCGATAAAGCGGTCTTTGCAGCCGATGGTAAGAGCGTGACCTACACGCCGAGCAGCAGTGAGTCGCCAGACATCAGCATCGGTACGGCGACGGCGGGCGCGGATTACGGGTTCGACCTGTACGGGTTCGATCTCGATAAGGGCGCGTCGGTCAATGTTCGCCTCGACGAGACGCTACAAAAGCTGATCGTCAGCACAGTTGGGAACACGAACCCCTCGATCTACGCATTGTCCCTCGAAAAGCTGGATAAGCAGGTCAACCAGCAGTATTACAATGAAGGGATTGAACTCGCGCCGGGCGCGGCGGTCTACATCGATTATGGGACGTGGGACGGCAAGGGGGAACTCACGCTTGAGATCGACAAGGACAACAACGGTACGCCCGACTCAACGATGACTGAGCCAAATTCGCCGAAGCCGCCGCAGAAATAGCGGTCATCGCAGTGACGCGAAAGCGTTAAATGTGGGCGGACACATCGGTCCGCCCTACCAATCATAACCGTACAGTGAATTCATCCCCGCACTGCGCTTTATCCCCGTGCTTTCAATTCAGACTGCGATTAAGGCTCAGGTCGAAGCCGAACTCGCGAATATTCCCAGTACAGTGCGCGAGGCTGGTTGAAAGTCAGTACGCGCAGCGCATGGGTTGCACAACACCCACGCCGAACGCGCGTATAATATCTCATATGACTTTCGGCGCAGGTGATACGCTCACGATGCAAACTAAAAGCGGGTTGGGGATTGCAGAAATCATCGGGGACAAGCGCGATCTGATCTTGCAGATTGCGGCGGAACATGGCGCGTACAACGTGCGCGTTTTCGGGAGTGTGGCGCGTGGCGAGGCCCGCGAGGATAGTGATATTGATTTGCTGATTGACATGCAAAAAGGACGTTCAATGTGGGATTTGATTGGCTTATGGCAGACCTTGAATGAACGTGTTGGATGCGAGGTCAATGTAATCGTTGCAGGTCTGCCCAATACCCGCTTTATGCGTAATGCGTTGAACGATGCAGTACCGCTATGAGCAAGTCTACATACGATTACTTGAGAGACTTGCAGACACAGCTTGGGTTTTTGAACGAATTCATTCACGAGTCACCGGATGCGTTCAGAACTGAAATGAAAACTCAGTATGCCGTACTTCGCTCATTTGAGATTATTGGCGAGATTGTCAAGCGGCTGCCACCGGAAACCCTCCAATCGCATCCCGAAGTAAACTGGAAGCAGGTCAAAGGGTTACGCGATTTTCTTGCTCACAACTATGATCTCGTTGACCTGGACCTAGTCGGAATCGCAATAGATGATCTGCCAAAACTGTTAGCGGCAGTCAATGCAATGGAGTTGCAATACCGTCCTGCGACTCAGGAAAATGATCTTGAACAATCTGGATTATAATGTGCTGCAACAAAAGGTCGAGGCCGAACTCGCGAAGCAAAAGCGCATCGTGCAGGTGTTGCTCTTCATGATGAGCATCGCGTTTTATATCGCGTTCATGGCCTTTGGGTGGGGGCTGTTTCTGAATAACGGTGAGCAGCCTCCCACTGCGAATCTCCCCGGCGTCGCGCGTGCGGCCAACCCGCTTGGTGACGCGATGCTGCTGCTTTCGATTGCCGGGTTCATTCCAATTCTCGTGCAATTTGTCATCCTGTTTTTGGGAACACGGCTCGGTGAGCGGCAAATGCGCGAGCGCGTCACGGGGCGGCTCGTCACCGCGCAGATGCGCCAGCTTGAACTGCCGAAAGAAAAAGCCAAGCGCATGATGCAGCTTGGCGACGATGGCGAACTGGAAGCGATCACCGACCCCGATGAGGAAGTGCATCGCGCGTCGAACTCGACCATTCGCTAATTTTACCTTTCAACCGACCCACCAACAGCATGGATGGTTGGCGGGTTTGCCGTCAGTCTGTTAGTGTTGATCCGTCATCAGCCAACTACCGAAAGCACATTTACATGCTCGATGGAAAAACAATTATCATCACGGGTGCGACCAATGGCATTGGTCAGGTCGCAGCGCTCGAACTGGCTCGTCAGGGAGCGAACGTGGTGGTTGTGAGCCGCAGCGCTGCGAAATGCGAGCAGACTGTTCAGAATATCAAGTCTGCCATGCCGAACGCTCACGCTGAATACATTGCCGGTGATCTCTCCACGCTGAACGGCATTCGGCAAATCGCGACCCAGTTCCTTTCGACGCATCAGCGGTTGGATGTGCTGTTGAACAACGCAGGCGGCTTTTTCAATGCGCGACAGGAAACTGCCGACGGTCTGGAAATGACTTTCGCGCTCAACCACATGAGCTATTTCCTGCTGACCCATCTGCTGCTGGATACGCTGAAAGCAACCGCCGCAGAAGCGGGTGAAGCGCGCATCATCAATGTTTCATCCTCTGCTCACAAGGTCCCGGCGCTGACCATCGACGATCTGCAACGCAAAAAGGCATTCAGAGGTTTTCGGGTATATGGTGAGAGTAAGCTGATGAATGTCCTGTTTACGCAGGAACTGGCCGAACGCTTAAAAGGCAGCAGCGTCACGGCGAACGTGCTACATCCCGGCTTTGTGCGTACCGGGTTTGGCCGAAACAATGCCGGGTTGGTCACGACACTACTCAGCGTCATTCAAACATTCGCACTCACACCGGAAAAAGGCGCAGAAACAAGTGTCTATCTCGCCTCGTCCCCGGAAGTCAAAGGCGTGAGCGGTCGATATTTCGTGAAGAAAAAAGCCGCAACGCCGGGCAAAGCTGCGCAGGACCTGAACGCGCAGCATCAACTGTGGGAGATCAGCGCAAAAATCGCAGGCATGAGCGCTTGAGCGCTATCAACTCCAACCTGCGCATTTCCATAGCTTCCTGAGTCCCACAAATTATCGCGCGGGCGGCATCTCCATACCCCACGCGCGTAGCGTGCGCCTGACGGTGCGCGTCAACTGATTGAGCGTATCGGCGCGGTTCATCAGCACCACTACCCGGTCGGGCTGCTCTTCGTGGCGCAACAACCCGACGCGCCCCACATCTGCCAGGACAATGAGCGGGGTCATCGCGACAGTGGCATCGGTGTCACTGTGCTGCGCGGCCAGCCAGTTCAGCGCGTCCACGCCGCCCGCCGGGTCATCCTGCACGATCAACAGCGCCGGGTGGAACTCGTGCGCGGCTTTTGCGGTACTGCTCAGGTTGGTTGTGTTGATCACATCGTAGCCGTGCGAATAGAGGCGGTCGGCATACGGATCGAGCGAATAGCCGGAATGCGACCACTTGACGATGAGCGGTCGCCGTACACTGACCGGGATTGCGCTGCTCATCTACATGCTGGCGCGTCCCGGCTCCGGCGTGGGCGTCGCACCAGCGGAAGTCGTACCCTGCGCTTCTTCAAGCGTGCGGTAGAACTTTTCGCCAATCTGATAGACCACCTGCCGATCCGGGAAACGCGCCCTGAATTCATCCACACCTTCAAGGTCGAACCAGCGCGCAACGATCACATCACTATCGAGGAACGGGCTGGTCTGCGCCATGAGCGCCCCATAATCGCGCCAGTTGTCCTCGACGGTCGGGTTCGGGTCGCGCAAGACGATAACGACCACCTTTTTACCGGGGTCGCGCACTTTGTTCAGGTCCGCGGTTTGATACTGGCCGATTTTGTTGTATCCGTACAGGCCATTCGGCCACCCGCTCAGGGGTTCGCGTAGACGTTCCGGCGTATACCCGATCAGGCTGAATGCGGCGAGTACCCCGACAAGCACACCACCCGGCCAGAAGACCCGCCACAAGCGACGCGCGGGAGTCGATATGCTTTGTGAAGCGGTTTTCTCGCGGCTCGTTTGCCATGCCCGAATCTGCGCGACGATTCCATAGGCAGAGACGAGGACGACACCGCCCGTCGCCTCGTAATAATAACGAATGCTATACACAGCGGACCCATACACCGCCGAACCAATCCAGTACGTCAACTGCGCGATCACAATCGCGACAAATAGCTCGAAGAAGAGCCAAATCCATTCGTTTTTGCGCCCCGCAATTAACCCGGCAACAATGAGCAACCCGCTTAACCCAATACCCACACCGTAGCCGAGGTTGTCTTTCAGATAATTCGCGACGGTCGGGTTCAGTGTGAAGCCATATAAATCACGCAGCCATATACCGAAATCGGCGTTGAAGTTGCGCCAGCCATATTCAAGCGAGTGACCGCCCGGCATCAGCCCGAAGCCTTCGCCGAAGCCCGGTTTGTCATACTCCCACTGGAGCGTATACAACTCCGAGCGGTTTTGTCCGGTCACGCTGTAATTGAACGCGATCACGACGCCGAGCATGGGTAATGTCGCCACCGCGAGCAGCACCAGTGGCGCGAATGTCTTGATAAACTGCGGGCGCTTTTTCGCATCGAAGACCAGATCGAGCAGCCGCGAGAGCGCGTGCAGCCCAACCGGAGCGGCCATCGCAACCGCCGTGAGAGGCCGCATTGCAACCAGCCAGCCCAGCGCGACACCCGCGCCCGCGCCCCACAATAGCAGGTTGCGCGTGCGGCGCTCGATCTTCGTGGTGCGCCAATAGCAGTAAATGAACAGCATCGTGAAGAAGAGCGCACTGGTGTGGCTCATCAGGGTCGCGTTCAACAGGAGCGCCATCGGGCTTATCGCGAGCAGCACTGCCGCAACCACACCGACGGCTTCCCCGAATATTTCCTTGCCGAGCCGATAGACCACCGCGACCGCGAGCATCCCCATAAACGCATTCACCACCCAGGGCGTATTGTTACCCGCGCCGGGTGCGAGAACCAGCGGCCAGCCGGGGGTGTATTTCCCGAAACGCCGGAACATGCCATCCGGTGAGCTTTCCGGCTGAATGACGAACGGCTGCCAGAAGACCTTCACAGGTTCGTTACGCGGAACCCATTCCTGACCACGCGCATAAATTTTGGCCTGAAACAGGTATGCGAATTCGTCTTCGAGGTGCGGCAGGCGCTCGAACACCGTCCGGTTGATGACGACCGCCGCGCCGAACGTGAAGAAGGCAATTACCAGCGCGGCCAGCGCACCGTAAGAAAGTTTTCTGGTCAAAGCTGGAAGTATCCCGTAGAACTGTGCGACTCAAGCGCACATTATAGCAGCCGGGAACGAAAACAGGCACACCATACGGCGTGCCTGCTTAAGTTTAAGCGTGTAGGGGCGGACCTGCATTCTCACCCATCGGGTTAGCGGATAGCGGTCGGCTCGGCAGTCTCCTCACCGATGTCGATGGGACCGACGCGCGTCGGAGCGGGTGTTGCAATAGCGGTCGCGGCACGGGTTGGCGCGCGGGGCGTCGCTGTCACGGCAGGGCGTCGCGTGGGGATGGGCGTCGGTTCAGCAGTCGGGGTACTGCCCAATCCGAAAAACGACAGCAGCGACGGCGGAACGAGGACGCCGCCCATTTGATGTACGATGGCATTGGAAGCATTTATATCGGTCGTCGTCAACGGAACAACTCCGGATAGATATACCGAGCCGGATTTCACATTGATGACGATGCCCGTGTTGTTGATGATTGTACCGAGGATCACGTTGTCGTAAGTTTTGAGAACTTCCAAATTGTACGTAAACGGCACGATATGGAAACGCAGCAGTTCCGTTATGGTGTCCACGTCACCGACAAGCGTCGCGGTCGTCACATTGATCTGGCTCAGGGCGCGGTCGAAGGACTCATCTGCGGGCGCGAAGATGGTATACGAGTTCCCCTTGTTCGCGAGCAGATCGGCAAGGCCGTTCGCTGCGTTCACGCCGTCTTTGAAGGTCGTCAAGGTGCGCGAGCCGGAAATCACTTGTAAGGCGTTCTTCGTTTGCTTTTGCAGCCCCGCCGCGAAGATGATCTCGCGGTTGCCCATCGCGAGTGCCTCCGAATTGGGGATAAGCACCTCGTCGATGATGTGCAGCACGCCATTGCTCGCGAATTGATCCGATGCCCCGATTCTCGCAGAGTCGAGCGAGACGACGCCATCCGAAACGCTCACCATAGGGGCTTGACCCCACAACAGAGTCGCGACCCGGTAGCCATCGAACGCCGCCAGCACATACGACTCCATCCAGCCCGGAAGGATTGTACCATAGATCAGCTTGAACAAGCGTACCTTGTCCGAGAAAAGCTGTGTCGAAGTGATTCCAAGTGTACTCAGCGCATTTTTGAATGCGGCGTTTGTCGGGGCGAGGACAGTAAACGAAACACCTGAGTTGGAGCTGAAACTCGAATCCAGATTGAGCGTCTTCAACGCCGCGCGGAACGTACTCAGGTTTTTGTCTTGCGAAATCAGGTCGAGCAAGGTTGGATCGGCGGTCTGTGCCTGTGCGCGAGCCGATACTGTAAAGCTGGCAAGCACTATCAGCAGCAGCGCAACGTGAACGAATCTACGCATGAAGAGACTCCCCGTTTTCCAATACAACGAACAAACCTTTACGGAAGTTCCCGACTCATTTTACCGCAGTTGCGGCGGGCGTGCCGCTCAGGGCACTGACCACCGCAGGCGGTAGCAGTACATCGTCGATGACATGGATGATCCCATTGCTCGCACCAACATCGGCAAGCGTGACCAGCGCCGAATTATTGAGCAGCACTTTTCCGCCGCTCACTGTGACCAGAAGCACCGCATCCGGAACCACCGTGCCGAGGACCACGCCATCATAGGTCGCTAGGACCTGCACCGAAAACGGGAATGGGACGATGTGATAGGCGAGGATAGTATTCAGCCGGGTTACATCGGAGAGCAAATCTGCGGTCGTGAGTTTCGACGCTTTAGGAGCATCGCTGAATGCGGCATCGCTCGGCGCAAAGACGGTCATCAACTGCGACGGACGGCGCAGGTACTCCGTCACTGAATTGGATGCACGGAGCGCAGTGACCAGCGTTTTGAGGTTCGCAGCGCCCGCCGCCACGTCGAGGACCGGGCTGCTTGCGGATTGCACGAACAGCAAATCCTTCTGGGTGAGCTTTGTCCCTGCCGCGTCAAGCACGAGGACCTTATCGATGATATGTACCAGTCCGTTGCTTGCCTTCAAATCAGGCGTGGTCACGCTTGCGTCGTTCAACATGACCTTGCCCGCCGCCTTGATCAGCGGTGTGCTGCCCGGCAGTCCCGTCGCGACTTTGTAGCCGTTCAGCTTTCTAAGCGCATCCACGCTCAAAGAACCGGGGACGACATGCTGTAGCAGTATTTTCGTCAGCGTGAGCTGGTTGCTTTGATCGAGCAACTGTGCGGGAGTCATATTCAGTGTCTTGAGCGCGGCATCGAAGGCGGCATTGGTTGGCGCGAGGATCGTGAAGGGTCCGCGCTGCTGGTCTCCAAACGTCTGGTTGAAGCCGACCGCTTTAAGCGCCGCCGCGAAGGTCGTCAGGTCCTTGTTGCCGGAGATCAGGTCGATCAGCGTAGGCGGCGGGGTTTGGGCGCGCACTGCACCAGAGGAGAAAGTCAGCGCGGCAAGTATCAACAGGATGAGAGAGCGGGCAGCGTTTCGCATCGCGGCGTCCTTGAAGAATTAAATGATCCTGTTCACTATAACATGAAACAAAAAGGGCGCGCCTGTAACAGCGTGCCCTCATTAGAAAGCGATGGGTGATCGTTTACTTCGCGGCGGTCAGCGAAGGCGGAATGAGTACATCGTCGATGATGTGGACGATGCCATTGCTGGCGAGGACATCCGCTGTGACGATATTGATGCCACCCCCGATGGAGATTTTGCCGCCCGCGACCTTGTACCGGAGGAATGTATCCGTCAACACAGTTCCGGTCAGGACACCGTCATAGCCCGCCAGCACCTTCGAGGTGTACGGCCAGGGAATGACATGCAGGGCGAGAACGGTGGTCAGGGTCGCGGTGTCTTTGAGGAACGCATCCGGCGTCGTCTTCAAGGCGGTGAACGCAGCCGTGAATGCGGCATCATTCGGCGCGAAGACAGTGAAGGATGCACCCTTCGTGCTGAGGTAGCTCCCGACCGAGGGAGCCGCGCCAACGGCGGCGACGAGCGTTTTGAGGTTGTCCGCGCCGCCCGCGATGGTCAGCAGGTCCTTGCTGCCGGGCTTGAACGTGATGAAATCAGCGAAAGGGGCGACTGTCTCATCACCGGGGACCAGCACCTGATCGATCACATGAACGATACCGTTGCTGGCCTCTACATCCGCGGTGGTCACTGTTGCCTTGTTGAACTTGACCGATTTCGCATCCGCCGTAATCGTCAGCGTGCCACCCCACAACAGCGTCGCGACTTTCGAGCCACTATTTTTGGAAAAGGCGGCGGCTTGCAGGGAGCCGGGCAGGACGTGATAGAGCAAGATGCGGGTGAGCGTTTGCTTATCCGCGAGCAGCTTGTCGGCGGTGAGGTTCAACGCCTTGAGCGCGGCGGCGAAGGCGGCATTGGTCGGAGCGAGGACCGTATACGGACCGTTCTTGTCGAAATAATTATCGAAGCCAATGGCTTTGAGCGCAGCAGCGAGCGTGCTGAGGTCCGGAGTGCTGGCGGCCAGCGCAGTGATTGACAAAGCGCCGCTTGTCGCGGCCTGCGTTGCAGGCGGGGTGCTTTGCGCATGGACTGTCCCGGAGAGGGTGAACGCGGTAGCAATCACGACGAGAGCCATTGCCAGTTGAATGAGTTTACGCATGTTGAAGTCCCTTTAATGGGGTTAAAAAGGTTGACCGACACCATTTTCGGCGACATCGCGTATTCCCGCCCACAAAAACGTATGAGTGTTTGATGAGCCTTCCCCGAACGTTTATACACCCTGCGTCGAAGTCGCTTTCCGGTCGGCATCATCAAGGAACGCGCCCAGCACCGCGCGGAAGTGTTCCGGCTGGTCCCATTGCAGGCTGTGTCCCGCGCCCTCGAAAACTTCCAGACGGCCATACTTCACCTTGTCGATGAGGCGCTGCGCGACCGGAATCGGGTTGAGTGTGTCCTTCGTGCCGAGCATGATCAGGAGCGGACAGGCGATCTTGCCCGCATCGGCGTGGCTGATGTCGCCGCCCGTCGCGGTTACTTCCAGCAGCGCGTTCGTCCAGTCGATGATCATCTGCTCCCAATCGGGACCCTGTCGCGCCTTCTGCTCTTCCTCGATCCATGTGGCAGGCAGGTGGCGGGCAATCCGCTCGCGCATTTCCGGTCCATAGAAGCCGACCGCGCCCCACTCTGCCGCCGAACGAAGCGGCATTAGCTCCGCGAGGCAGAGCGTGACTTCGCCGCCATCGCTCCAGCCGAGAACGTGTGGCGATCCGATGTGCAGCGCTTCGCAGATCGCTTTCACATCTTCGGCATCGCGGCGGTAAAAATCGCGTGGGTAGGTGCGCGGCTTCGGGAAGGATTGGCTATAGCCGCGCAGGTCAGGCGCGATGATCCGATACTTCGTCGCCAGCCAGTCCAGTTCTGCGCTCGTATCGGCGCGCAGTTGAAACAATCCATGTAAAAAAATGAGCGGATGTCCCGTCCCGAATTCCTCGTAAAAAAACGTCGCGTTGTTGACGGTGATGAACGGCATTTCGTGCGCCCTCGTGAGTGATTGGCGAAAAACGGTCCGTTAGTTATATATCGGGGTTATGATTACGTCGATTAACTAACCGTCAAAAGCATGACCATTCGCACCCGTCTTACGCTCTGGTACTCAAGTCTGCTCGTTTTTATTATCGCGGTCTTCGGGATCGCGCTCGTTGCTGTCCTGAACGGCGCGTGGATTTACATGGTTGAGGAAAATCTGGATACCATCGTTAAACAGGTGAGTAAGCAGATTGAGATTACCCCGACCGGACAAATCATCGCGCCGCTCACCGATATGTCGGAGTCCGTCGGCTTCGCGCCATTCTATATTCAGGTTTGGGATGGGAAGGGCAACGCGGTGAGCCTTTCCAGCCCAAATTACCCGCAGCCACTCAACCCGGCGGCAATGGCGAGCGATGTACCGCAATATTCACAGTTGTTCACCAAAGACAATAAACATCTGTACGTCCTCAGCTACCCGGCAGTTTTCACCAGCTTGAGCAACCGTCCGGTGATTATTCAGGTCGCGACCCGGCTGGATACCATCGATCTGGCAACAAGTCGCCTTGTCCGCGTGATGATTGGCGTCGGCGGGATAGCATGGCTGCTCTCGATCATGATTGGGTCACTGATTGCCGGGCGTGCGCTGGAGCCTATCGACGCCATTGCGCACACTGCCGCGCGGATTACCGCCGCCGACGACCTCAGCCGCCGCATTCCCTACAATGGTCCGAACGACGAGTTGGGAATGTTGACCGTCACCTTCAATGCCACGCTGGAACGGCTCGAACGGCTGTTCAAATCGCAGCGGCGGTTCGTCGCGGATGTCTCGCACGAACTGCGCACGCCGCTCACGACCTTGCAGGGCAACCTCGATTTGATAAAACGCTTCGGCGCAGATAAGGAATCCATCGACGCGATGGAGAGCGAAATGCGCCGCATGTCGCGCCTCGTGAGCGATCTGCTGCTGCTGGCGCGTGCCGATTCGGGCAACCTGCCTTTGAAGAAAGAGATCA
>Ga0123338_10001184_pt1 | contig 25417 bp, 20 predicted proteins | sample grotaG_FD_89793 | JGI IMG/M metagenome (GOLD analysis project Ga0123338, IMG submission 89793) | Glacier valley bacterial and archeal communities from Borup Fiord, Nunavut, Canada, to study Microbial Dark Matter (Phase II) -... | ecosystem: Environmental > Aquatic > Freshwater > Ice > Glacier ...
ACTATATCGGTTCAGATCAAATGCATAGGGATTATCATTAATATCATCGGCTACTCCATAATCAGGAGTAAGATTGGTAAATACAAAATTCTTCCGGGTTTTGAAATCCATAACGGGGTGTTTAGGGGTGTAGGGCGGTCAATAAATTTATTGAAAATTCTCTTCATTCCGCATCACCAACAGATACATTTTAGATTTTTGAAAGAACTGAATGTTCTAATTATCAAAGATTCTTGATAGCCTCAACCATGTCAAATTTGATGAGTTCCCAGTACTTACCTCGCAGGCAAATTGGATCAAAATCTCCATCTGTGTTTTCGAAATCAGTAAAGTTTTTAATTATTGTGTGTTCCTCATGCGTGTGAGGATAGCGGGTTGCATGAAGGGCAATCATTTGATGAATAGTATAGTCCTCTATAATTTCATGGAGATCCCAAAAATCCCTTTTTTCTTCCACCACGCTGAACAATGTCAACTTTCATTGCGATGATTTCCTCCACAGTCGCAAGTCTTACATTGTCAATGTCAACTGACATTCGGTGGCCTAACTGTAAACTTAGCGATGTGCCACCGACAAGTCGGAACGACTGAAAAAGATCGTTCTCCGTTATCTTAATAAAGCATCCCGTAGTAAAGGCGCAACGGTATTCCAGTATAACTGATCAGGCATGGATGTTCAGCTTCTTAAGGAAATTCCCAACATCAGAATTTTTTACACTGTTCCTTTCAAGAATAACTTTCGCCAAGGGATTCAATGCAGGTGCCGCAATTTTCCCTGTTTTCTTTTGAAGTAGCATTATATAAGTGTCGTTAATTTTGAGGTCTTCCGTGATATCTGAATATCGTATTCCTGTAAAACACTCAAATAAGAACATGTTCAGTGAGGGATCTCTTGGAAGTCCATAAAGCTTCAGAATTTCCATCCAGTTGAGTGGTTCTTTCGGAAGAGACTGTTTTAGTTTTGGTTTGAATTCATAAAGCTCTTCCGGTACATTATATAATTTCTTTACCCTCTTCCCTATTCGTTTCAATTCAGCGATGTGATTCCCTGCAGAAATGTCCTTTAGCTCCTTACGTAAATGCTAAAGGAATGCAACAAGGCTGTCTTTTGTCAATTCTCGTATTCTCCATTTCGGATTAAACTTATTAAGCTGATAACGATATGGAAGTGAAGCCCAATCAATAACAAATTTGCCTTTGGAAGTAGCCGCATTGTTAAGGGCATTCCAGCACTCCTTTAAATTAGCTTGCCCACCGAATTCTTTGTCAATTTTTCAATCTTCATTAATAACTCGTTACAAGAATTGCGAACGACAAGATCTTTTGGCAGACCAGATTTAAAATCTGTCAAATGATTCACAAAAAAGTTTGTCGGGATCATGATCGCCGGAACGAGATTTTGTCGAAGATAAATTCGAAATCTACCATCTGTTCGTTTTCGTTTCAAGCTTAAAATAGAGTCTCGGATCCATACCGCTTTAATTGAGGTTTAAACAAACTTTAAAAACTGCGTTGTAGCTGTGGTTGTAGTTTTATGCTACAAACCAGTACAAATTGAAACCCCAAACCTCCAAAAAAGACCCATCTTGGCATATTTTGCCTTGTGTCCGGTTTTGAACATCTTTGTACGCTAAAGATCAGTTTTCAAGTGTAAAACCGCATTTACGGACACTGGTTGCACTGGCACAATTTTCTCTCTGGATCTCTCTCTAAACCTAATTGGAACTGTGAACGAAGGCAAAATACTAATGATCGATGACGATGAGGACGTTCTCCTTGCCGCCAAAATGTTGTTGAAAAAATATAATTATACTGTTATCATTGAAAAGAACCCGAACAAGATTCCTTTTTTATTAAATAACGATACGTATGATGTGATCTTACTGGATATGAATTTCAGTAAAGACACAACGAGCGGAAAAGAAGGTTTTGAATGGCTTGGAAAAATTAAAGAGAAAGATCCTCAGGCCGTCGTAATTATGATCACTGCTTTCGGAGATGTTGAAATGGCGGTTCGTGCATTGAAAGATGGCGCTACAGATTTCATATTGAAGCCATGGCAGAACGAAAAACTTATCGCAACGATCAGCACTGCCATCAAATTAAAAAAGTCGTATAATGAAGTTGATAAGTTACGAAAGGCAAAGCAAATGCTTGAAGAACAGATCAGCCAGCCGTTCCGCGATATTATAGGCAATAGTATTCCTATGCAGGAGGTTTACACGCTTATCGACCGCGTTGCAAAGACAGATGCGAATGTGTTGATCCTTGGTGAAAACGGAACCGGAAAAGAGCTGATCGCACGTGCTATCCATCAAAAGTCATTGCGCGCAGATAATTCATTTGTCGCAGTGGATATGGGCGCTATCACGGAAACTCTTTTTGAAAGTGAATTATTCGGCCATAAAAAAGGCGCGTTTACAGATGCACGGGAAGATCGTCCGGGAAGATTTGAGTTGGCAAACGATGGTACATTGTTCCTGGATGAAATCGGAAACCTTAGTTTAAATCTTCAAAGCAAATTACTCAGTGCGCTTCAATCACGGAAAGTGACGCGTGTCGGATCAAATAACGCTGTTGATGTTGATATCCGTTTGATCTGTGCAACCAATATGCCGATCGAACAAATGGTGAAAGAAGGTAAATTCCGTCAGGATCTTTTATATAGAATCAATACAGTAGAGGTTCACATCCCTCCACTCGCCGATCGCGTTGATGACATTGTGATGCTGGCGAACCATTTTCTTGATCATTACTCAAAGAAATACAGAAAAGAAGTATTATCGATTGCTCAGGACGCAATTACCAAACTAAAAAAATATGCATGGCCAGGAAACGTACGCGAACTGCAACACTCTATTGAACGTGCAGTGATCATGGCTGATTCGGCAACGTTACAAGAAACAGATTTTCTTTTTAGTCGTAAGTCTGATTCATCTGTAGGAATTGATACCCTTAATCTTGACGAAGTTGAAAAAGCTGCAGTTGTAAAAGGATTGCAGCTTCACAATGGAAATATCTCAAAGGCTGCCGATGAGTTGGGACTGACGAGGGCATCGTTATATCGTAGGATGGAGAAGTATGGACTGTAGTGCGGATAAGAAGTAGTTGGCTGTTGGTGGATATCCGGAAAACGTGAGATCTAAAAGTGAAAAGTGAATTGTAGTAGCGGCATGAGAATAGATTCAACTATTAAATAAAGAGAATGGATATCAATTGGCGTTCACCGCTGATGACCCGCCTGATCATCCTGGCCGCTTCGCTTTTTTTGTTTGGATATCTGATTAGCCGAGATACATCCGTAATCGTTAAACTGGGCCTTGCAGTTGCTGTGGGCTTTCAAGTGATCAGATTTTCGCATGTGTTAAAAGATGGTACTGCTGACATAGAAGCAATCGACTTATCTTCCATCTCATTTGATGAAGTAAGTCAATCGTTCAAGACACTATCGCCCGATCCTAAATTAAACTTTCATTGCAATAAAATGACTGAAGCTTACAGAGCTTCACGACAGTCACGCAGCGAACGGGATTCTGACTATCAGTTCTTTCGCAATATTGTGCAGCACGTCGGTATTGGTTTACTGACGTTCAAAAAAGACGGAGGTGTTCAGATTATTAATAGTGCTGCCAGGAGACTACTACGTGTAAACCAGATTCAGAATATTACGGAACTGAATTATGCAAGTCCTACATTGGTAGAATCTTTTAAAAAATTGAAAACAGGTGGCCGCGAATTAATTCGTTTAAAGATTGGAGATGATACTGTCCAGCTTTCTGTATTTGCAATTGAATTAACATTACGTGGCGAAGAGATCAAGCTGATCTCAATGAGTAATATCCAGAGTGAACTTGAAGAAAAAGAAATGGAAGCGTGGCAAAATCTTGTGCGGGTACTTACACATGAGATCATGAACTCCGTAACACCAATTTCTTCGTTGGCAGGAACGGTTGAAGATGAGCTTTATTCACAATTACAGAAAGATTCATTTGTTATACAGCGAGAAGAACTCGAAGACATGCACTTGTCGCTCCAGACCATCAGCAGAAGAAGTGCTGGACTTATCACCTTTGTAAAAGAATTCAGAAATCTAACACAGGTTCCGCAACCGCGATTTGCAGAATTTGCAATACTTCCCCTATTGGAAGAAATGGCAACACTCCATAAGAAAGAATTAAGTGATCGCGAAATTACAATTACGGTAACAACAGAGCCACATCAGCTTACTGCACTTGCGGATAAGTATATGATAGAACAAGTATTGGTTAATCTAATTAAAAATGCAATTCAGGCATTTGATGAAGATCAGGTTGGAAAAAAGATTGAACTTACCGGCTCAATAAGTGATAAAGGAAGATCCATTATTACTGTTGCCGATAACGGCCCTGGTATTGATCCGGACGCTCTTGAAAAAATCTTTATACCATTCTTTTCAACTAAGAAAACAGGTTCCGGTATTGGACTTAGCCTTTCACGGCAGATCATGCGTGTTCATGAGGGAAGGATTAATGTAAAGTCCACTGTGGGTGAAGGGACTGAGTTTCAGCTCAAGTTCTGAGCTGGTAAGAGGGTAAGCAGTGGTTAGTAATCGGTGTGAAATAAACTTTGAATACTTTAAGACCAACAACCAGTTACCAACTCACTTAATCTTACTCTGTATATAAGAGACCGCCTGTGCGATCGTCTGCATTTTTTCAGCATCATCATCTGGAATCTTAATATCAAATGTTTGTTCGAATTCCATAACCAATTCAGCGTAGTCGAGTGAATCTATTCCAAGATCTTTTACAAAGCTTGCGTCAGGTGTAATTTGTGAATCAGGAATACCTAATTTATCCGTCAGGATGGAGGTTATTTTCTTTTGGATGTCTTGCATAAGATCCAAATGTAACAAGGGTTAAGAGTATAATCAATAGGGAAATACGCAGAGCGAAATCTCATCTCAGACCAATTCCAGTGACCAATAAATAACAAACATAAAACTACCTTCGCTTCCTTGGCGCCACATACGGTTCATTCAACTCAAACTGGCTCCCAAGCCTAATCATCCTCTCACCAGCCGGAGCAAGAAACACCTTGACATCAGCAGGATTTTTAAGTGAATGATAATACCATCCACCCTTTTCTTCATTCCAGAAAACAATAAATTTTTGATCCGAAACTAATAATATATCCATCTCATAAATTTCGTCGCTATTCTTATCAAAAATGCCTGTGAATTGCAGAAGGATATGGTTCTTTTTGAGAAGCTCCCCTTTATTGCAATCAATACTATTGAGCCGCATCAGCAGTTTTGATTCAGTGTCCCATGCTTTGAATTTTATCTTGCGAGGTTTGAATTCTGGAATATCGGCCATGGTGGTTCAATAGAGAATTAACGAATTAACGAATTAACGAATTAACTTTACGCATCAGATGACAAAAAACAAAGTATTCTTCGTTGTCAACAAGTACTCCGGCACGGGCTTCCAGGATGCTCTTGAGGGAAAAATTATCGACACCTGTGCTCAATTTAATATTGAGGCTACAATTGAATACACGCAACACAAAGGTCATGCAACCAATCTCGCCAGAAATGCAGTGGGTCATGGGTACGCTCGCATTTTTGCAATGGGCGGTGATGGAACGGTTAACGAAGTTGCTCAGGGAGTTGTGAATACTTCTTCTGAAATGGGAATCATCCCCACAGGATCTGGCAACGGACTTGCACGTCATCTACACATTCCTCTTAAAACAGCTACCGCACTTCAATTACTTGATAAACACAACGTCATTGCTATGGATACATTGATGATCAATAATCATCTCTCTGTAAATGTTTCAGGCATTGGCTTTGACGGACATGTTGCGGTTAAATTTGGAAAGAATGGAAAGCGCGGCTTGATTGGTTATAGCAAACTTGTATTAAAAGAGTTTTTAAGTTTTAAAGAATTTCCAGTTGAAGTTCTAATTGATGGCGTTCTACTCAAACGCAAGTCATTCATCCTGGCCCTTGCCAATTCATCTCAGTTCGGCAATAACGCAAAGATCTCACCTTTTGCATCGGTGTGTGATAATTTAATTGATGTGTGTTTTATTAAGAAGGTCCCACTATCTCATGCAGTAGGTTTCGCACAAAAGATGTTCACGGGTCAAATGAATAAATCCGCCTTTGTGGAAACAGTACAAGGGAAAAACATCAGCATGGAATTCGATAAACCGATGCCCTATCACATTGATGGTGAAGCGATGGAGCCCGACTCAAAATTTAATATTTCATTGACACCTGGATCGTTGAAAATGATTGTTCCGGATAATGCAAAACTCAAACCGTAGAAAAAGAAGCAGAAAATCGGTAAGCAGAAGATAGAAGAATAGTTTTCCTAGACACAATTATTCTTCAATCTCTCAATTCTCAAATTCTTTCATACTCAACAAAAATACCGCATCTCCCGTTAGCAACTTAATTCCTCCATCCCGTATACGTTGTACATAAACCAACTCAATCAACTCTATGAAAAAAATTCCTACACTTTTTGCGCTGATTTTCATGACCGCGTGGGCCATGGCTCAGACATTATCGCAGCCACCGAGCGGTGATAATCAAAAATCCAAAGTCATTCAATGGATTGGTCCGGTGGAAGTAAGCATTGCCTACAGTAGTCCTGATGTGCACGCGCCAAATGGCGATGATCGCAAGGGTCATATCTGGGGAGAAGTGGTTCATTATGGATACATGGACCAGGGATTTGGTCCTGCGAAAGAGGCTCCATGGAGAGCTGGTGCAAATGAAAATACGATCATTACTTTTTCTAACGATGTAAAAATCGAAGGAAAAAATTTGAAAGCTGGCAGCTATGGATTATTTCTTGGTGTAGCAAAAGAAGGTCCATCCACATGGATATTTTCGAAAAATACGTCAAGCTGGGGAAGTTATTTCTATGATAAGAAAGAGGATGCATTGCGTGTTGATGCTCAAGGAAAGGATGCAGAATATACAGAAAATCTTACTTACGGATTTGATGATCGCAAATCAAATTCGGCAATAGCTTTTTTACAGTGGGAGAATAAAAAATTCCCGTTCAAGATTGAAGTCCCTAATGTGAATGAATTGTACTTCTCATTAATGCGCGACGAGCTACGATCAAGTGCCGGCTTTGATGCTCGCAATTTTTCAGCAGCGGCTCAGTTTGCAGCTGCGAATAAAATTGATTTAGAAGAAGCTCTTATTTGGTCTGATAAAGCATTGGATCCAAATCTTGGAGGCTCTGAAAATTTCAATGCACTCAGTACGAAGTCAACTGTATTGCATGCTATGAATCGGGATACGGAAGCAGATGCGATCATGGATAAGGCAATCAAAGTTCCGGACGCAACCGTACAAGCAATTCATCAATATGCCCGTGGACTTCTTGCATCGGGAAAAAAAGAAAAAGCACTGGAAGTATTTCTATACAATGCAAAAATCCATCCTGAAGAAAAATTTACGCCAAATGTTGGATTAGCAAGAGGCTACACAGCGATAGGTGATAAAAAGAGTGCTATTAAATACTGGGAATTAGCGATTAAGAATTTGCCAGAGAATCAAAAAGCTAACATTGCGTTTTACCAAAGCGAACTTGCCAAGCTGAAAAGTTGAGTTTGGGATGATCTTTTTCATTAAAGGTGATGCGTGGGAACGTGTCACCTTTTTTATTGGGAGCTTTGTAGCTGGTGAGTGGTGGTTGGTGGCTGGTGGCCCGCAGTTATGAGTAGCATAGTTGTCAGGAAAACATGCGGATTGAATTAGTCAATACTTCCATGGCGAAGTTAACTTTACAGTATCAAAATGTAAGATTATGCTGGCAAACAATTTCAGAGAGCTGGAAGTATACAAACTTTCACGGATGGTTTCAAAAGAAATATTTGAAGCGTCTAAAAGCTTTCCGAAAGAAGAAATGTATTCTCTCACAGATCAGGTTAGACGTTCATCAAGATCTGTTGGAGCTCAGATTGCAGAGGCTTGGGGAAAACGCAGATATGAAAAGCATTTTATCAGCAAACTTACAGATGCTGAAGGTGAACAACTGGAAACTCAACATTGGATTGAAAATGCAACTGATTGTAATTATTTAAGCAAAGAATCTGCGCAGGCATTGATAACAAAATGTGAGTCTATCGGAAAAATGCTAAACGTGATGATCTCAAAATCTTCTTCCTTTTGCTTAAAAGCAACCACTAAATAAAATCCACACCTTGACAATAATGATTAAATTTAACCTTCCAAAACGGTCAACGTTTTTCAGGCAAGCACAAACCACCAACCACCAACCACCAACTACAGCCACCCTCACCCCTCCCTCTTCACCTTATACCTCTCCCTCCCCAACACCTCCACCAGCTTATCCCTTACATCACCCTGAATCAATATCTCTCCGTCCTTTGCAGACCCGCCTACTCCGCATTTAGATTTTAAAAGTTTGGCAAGTGCCTCAAGATCGGCAGTGGTACCTGTAAATCCCGAGACAATTGATACCTGCTTTCCAGCTCTTCCATTTTTATCAAGAAAGACTTTGAGATTCTGTTGTTGAGGCGGCAACGTTTCAGCTTCATTCTTTGAAGTATCCTGAAATTTGAAATCGGAACTGGTTGAGTAAACTACGCCGTCACGTTTTTTCCAATCATTCTTTGCCATCGTTTTTATAAAATAGATAATGATAAAAAGACAAGGTTAATAAGAAGAAACATACATATTGCTATCATTAAGCTGAATCGAAATTCAATTTCATTTTTTAATAATAATCCAGCCCCTGAAACGATCAATAATATCACAGGCATAAATGCAAAAATCTGGTACACTGAACCAAGGCTTGTAATCGTATATTCCTTATTTTGAGATTCAACTCGCACAATGATATTCAGCATTCGTGACGTTACAACATTGGCTAATGTACCTGGTTTAAAATAAGGCTCCCCCGCAGATGATACTGGAAACTGATGCCGTTCCTTGGTAAATACAACATGAGCAGAGTGATGTGTTTTGCGAAGATCTACCGCTTTCGATTCGGAAATAACTTCTTCAGGATTTTGTCTGAAAGGAAGAATATAGTCGATCACTAAAATACTAACCCAACCAACTCCTATCCATGAAATCAACCGGAGATAACGTAATAAATAAACCATCATCATCAGGCGCTCGGACACTTGCGCCGGTCGGGGCTGATAACCAGATTGCTTTCTTCGATAAGCAGGATCGCGATGTCTTTGCGGCGGCGGAACATCAACAGGAGCATATGCCCCCGTCATGAGCTGATCATACAATGCGCGCTTAACAGGATCTGATAAAACTTCATGCGCCTCATTTATCTCCTGAAATAACGAAGACGATCCAGGAGATTGATTCTTGTCGGGATGAAACACAACAGCCAACCGGCGATACGCGCGCTTTATTTCTGCGGCGTTTGCCAGTCGGTTGATGTGCAATGTTTGGTAATAATCTTTCAACTAATGTTTCACTACAAATGTCAGCACCGGTCTCTTTGCATGACTTGCCACTTCTTCTGCTACGCTTCCTGCGATAACGTGTGCAAATCCCGAACGGCCATGAGTAGCCATTGCAATGAGATCAGCGTTTATCTCATCAGCATAACGAATGATGCCCTCTTCAACTGTGAGATCATTAAAGATATTAAGTGTGTAATTCTTAAGTCCAAGCTTCTTTGCAAACTTGTCCATGTAAGCCTTCACAATATGATCACGCTGGAAATCAGCGGGGGTATTAATTCGAACAAGATGCACCGTTGAATTATAGATCTGCTGTGTTTTCTTTATCATGCGTGAAAAGATTTCTTCATCGTTTGACATAGCAGTAGCATAAACAATATTTTTGAAATCCGTAGTAGTTGGTTTTGCCTGAACGGTGAGCACAGGTGAACGGGAATTACGAATCACCTTCTCCGTATTTGATCCAATCAGCATTTCTGAAAGTCCACTGCGACCGGCTGTACCCATTACAATCAGGTCAACTTTTTGTTCCATGATGATCGTACGCATTCCGTGATATGGATTTCCGATACGAAGCTCACCATCAACTTTTACAGCAGCGTATTTCGGATCTTTTACAACTTTAGCAAGTTGATTTCTTGCCTTCTCAATTAATTTGAAAGAAAAGAGCTTATCAGCAAATTTCATATCCTTGGTTGCAACCTGGCCTTCAACGTTAAATGAGCCTGGTGCAATATCTTCGACAACATGAAGTAATACTATACTCGCACCAGATTTCTTCGCGATATCAAATGCCACATCGGTTGCCATAGCAGCAGTCTTTGAAAAGTCTGTAGGAACAAGAATCTTTTTCATAGTTATTTAAGGTAGTTGGTTATAGTAAAAATAGGAATTTTGAGGTAAAAAATTTAGCATCTTGTCGCCAGTTGAAAAGAAGTTGCTGGGGACGAAGATTGAAAAGCTTGAAAAAGGTGAACTGTAGACCGTGATACTTTTCACATCTTACTTTTTACATTTTAGTAATTGATAAGAATTCCTGTAACAAATTGGGGTACTTTTACGGCCCAAATGAACTCAATCCAGCAACTCCAAATCACCCTCGACCTTATCCAAATAGAACGCGCAGCAGACCTTGAGCAGTATCGTCAAAAAGTCTTACTTCGTTCTCTCACACAGCGCACTAAGGAAGGCGTCACCTGGTATCCTGTTCGCTTAAAGCGTGATTACATCGGCACTGGAGAAAGGATCATCGTAGAACTTGATCGCACAAATAATCTTGATCAACCTCATAGCTTTCAGAGTGGGAAACTTGTAAGCCTGTTTTGTAACGCATCGGGTAAACCGGAGAAAGAGCACATCAATGCCGTTGTAAATTATGTAACTGATAATACACTCGTTATAACAATCAACGGAGAAGAACTCCCCTCCTGGATCAATGATGGCATGCTTGGCGTAGATGTCATGTTTGACGAAATGACCTACAAAGAAATGGAATATGCCATGCGGGCCGTCATGAAAGCCGACGGAACCCGACTAGCTGAATTGCGTGAAATGCTACTTGGAGGGGATAGCATTAAGTTACCCATGATTAATAATCAAAATTACAATACAAGTAGTGTATTAAATGATAGCCAGAACAAAGCGCTTTTAATAACCGAAAATACTCCGGACATCGCTTTTATACACGGACCACCCGGAACAGGCAAGACAACTACGTTATCACAAGGCATATTACAAACAGTAAAAGCAGAGGGGCAAGTATTGGTTTGCACACCCAGTAATGCGGCAATTGATTTATTAGTTGAAAAATTAAGCGAACTCGGACTGAATGTTATTCGCATAGGACACCCTGCACGAGTTACCGAACAAACGCTGAGTAAAACCTTGGATGCTCGAATTGCAGCACATTCAAGTTTCTCTGAATTAAGAGCATTACGAAAAAAACTAGAGCATACTCGGACTGCCGCCGGTAAGTTCAAAAGAAATTTTGGTCACCACGAGCGGGAAGAAAGAAGAATGCTAAAAGAAAAAGTAAAGCTTTTAAAGTCAGATGCAGATCTTCTTGAGTTTTATATCATAAATGATCTTCTTAATAAAGCAGAAGTAATTTGCAGTACCATTAATGGCTCTTCACATCCGGTTTTAAAAGGAAGAAAATTCAAAACGGCTTTTATTGATGAAGCGGCACAGGCATTAGAACCTGCTTGCTGGATCCCTATATTAAAATCTGATCGTGTGATATTTGCAGGAGATCACTGCCAGCTGCCTCCTACTATCAAGTCAAATGATGCTGCGAAAAAAGGATTATCTAAAACTCTATTTGAAAAGGGAATTCAGAAACATCCGGAACGATCAACGATGCTACAGGTGCAGTATCGAATGCATCGCCACATCATGGAATTTTCCTCACATTATTTTTATAATGATGAATTGGTTGCCCATGAATCAGTAAAAAATGAATTGTTACGTCATCAGCAACCCGTAGAGTTCATTGATACAGCAGGATGCGGTTACGCTGAATCTCAGGACCCAGAAACATTAAGCAGGTTTAACCTTGAAGAAGCGCACCGTGTAATTCTACAAACAGAAAAACTTGTTGAAGAAATTAGTTTGGAGGAATGGATTGAACAGGGTCTTACACTTGGAATTATTACACCTTATCGTGCGCAGGTTGATAACTTGCATAAATTAGCGGAAAGCTCAGCGATATTAGAACCTCTTCATAAATTAGTTACCATCAATACAGTTGATGCATTCCAGGGACAGGAACGTGACGTGATTGTAATAAGCTTTGTCAGGAGCAATGACAAAGGAGAAGTTGGGTTTCTAAGTGACATTCGTCGTACGAACGTTGCAATGACACGTGCACGTAAGAAATTGATAATGGTTGGTGATAGCGCAACGCTCGGCTCCCATCCGTTTTATGTAGCGTTACTGGATTTCGTTCAGAAAGGAGAGTTTTATAAAAGTGCGTTTGAACTTACTTGAAATGAAAGTTAGATCATTGTAAACTCAAGGATTGCACTAAGTTTAAAAGATAAAAATACTTCAGTGAAATCGTACTGTTAGCCCAATACGGATTTGTAATGCGTGCAGGAGAAGGAGGATCCGACATTATATAGATGAGTACTTGAAGACCCGAAGACCCCGATAAATATAAAGTAAAGTGCAAAGTAACAGATGTAAGGTGAAGAAAAATCAATTATATCCCTTCACCACATATCTAATTCACCAACCACCAACTACTTCCTCACCGCCCGCTCCAACCCCTGCGTAGTCGTATAATACTTCGCAATCATATTCGGAACCTCCCATTCAGGTATATTCCTATTTTTTAAATATTCAAGAAATTTTTCCATAACACGTGCGAAGTGTGCCTCGTGTCCTTCACGGTATTTATCTGGCACTACAACCACCCACCCTTTTACAGTTGACTTCAACTCAATACCCGGATATTTCGATTCAATTATTTTGAACTGATCGAACAATATTTTTGAAAATACCGTCCGATCACCAATCAACTCTATATAAAGGGTTGGAATATATTTCTCATCTGCCCCTTGTTGAATAACAAGATTTGCCTTAGTTCCGCGCATAATTGAATAATGCGTATCACCAGCTCCTTCGGGTGCTTTGTAATTCCAGCGAACCGAAACTTTTGCATGAATATTCTTTAGCGTATAATTAATCTCTCCGTTACTGTAAATCCGAAGAACACTATCGTTCACAATATCCTTCTTTAAATATTCTGGAAAAGAATCAAGTTTAGTAATGACTGTAAATTCGCTCAGTCTCAGATCCGTTGTCCATCGCTTCGCTGAATTTACCTGCACATCTTTTGCATAATCCAATTTTTTTTCAGGAAAACACTCCCATTGAACAAGGTCAATAAGATGCGTTGTAACATCCACCAGGCCCTCACCTTGCTGGTTCACGTCCATAAACCACGGTGGACGGGTAAGAATGTTCCCGGAGACATATTTGTAGAAATAATGAACACTCTCTTTTGTAACGGCTGGATTTTCCAAAGTTCCTTCTACTATCGTTCCGAATACTTCTGGCAGCAATGAGAATTCTTTTTGAAGTAATGTAATAATTTCGAATCGCTCCGTCATAATATCATATAACAAAAGATTTTTACCTTTCGCTGTAGCAAATGCTTCCTGGAGAAGTTTAAAACCGCCTGACGTGATCGCCATCGGTTTATCCGAAAGCACATTAAATCCTGCTTTCAATGATTCGCTAATGTATTTTGTTTTCTTTTGATTATTTCCCGAAAGGATAACGACATTTCCCGCTTTATCAGAGAGCATCTTTTCAAAATAATCATTATCGTTATATATTTTTTCATTCCATTGCGTTGGATTTTCTTTCCTTAAATTAAATGCTTCGATCCTTCCAAGATGTAATCTCAAATCAGGACCATCGGGAGCATACACATGAACGACAGAGTCTACCGCCGCATACATAGACTTCTGAACCAATGCAGCATGAAAATGTCCAGGATCCAATGTCACTAATTTTACTGATACGCTCGTATCTTCTATTTTCATTACGGGTGAACAACTATTAATAAAAAGTAATGCTGCGAAACACTGTGCAACTATGCACAACCAGGTAAAATGTATTTTCAATGATTTAAATTTATCTACATTTTTTATTATCCGTTTCAGAGACTCCATACGGTACGTGTTGAGAAGCCTATAAAATCGCATTTGAGTGATCATCATTCTTGAATTTTTCTTAGCTGAATCCTGATATGCTCTTATCTCCAGCTTCATTGCATCGTTTAGAGACATACGTTGATTGTTAGGAAGTCGTCAATAAAGAAGTAAATTAAATAAATTTCTATTACCTACTTTTATATTTTACATTCGAAGCCTTACATTTTATATCTATAAAATGTAAAATACCGGATCTTGAATATAAAAGGTAAAATTATATGCCGACTCTATCTTCACAAATAATCTTAATGGAACAAACCATGCGCTGGTTTGGCCCCAACGATCCGGTTTCATTAATGGATATTCGTCAGGCGGGATGCACAGGTGTTGTAACTGCCCTTCACCATATTCCTGTCGGAGATGTCTGGACAGTTCATGAAATTATTAAAAGAAAAAAAGAAATAGAAACAGCCGGACTTACATGGACAGTGATCGAAAGTCTGCCTGTGCATGAAGATATCAAGAAGCACTCAAGTGATTTTAAAAAATACATTGATAACTATATCAAAAGTCTCCACAATGTAGCATCGTGCGGATTGAAAGTAGTCACCTATAACTTCATGCCAATTTTGGATTGGATGCGTACTGATCCAGCATTCACACTGGAAGATGGGAGTAAAGCATTGCTATTTGAAAAATCAGCCTTCATTGCATTCGATCTTTTTATTTTGAAACGTCCAAATGCTGAAACAGATTATTCAAAAGAAGATATTACCAAAGCAGATAACCGATTCAAGAAATTCAGTCAGGAAGAAAAAGATACATTGTACAGAAATGCATTATCAGGCTTACCTGGCAGTGACGAACGGTTTACGGAAGAACAGATCCTAACAGCATTAAGAACGTATGACGGAATCGGTGCGGAAAAATTGAAGCAACATCTTTTCTATTTCTTACAACAAATTATACCAGTCGCTCAGGAACTTGGTTTAAAAATGGCAATACATCCTGATGATCCTCCGTTTCCGATACTTGGATTGCCACGCATAGTGAGTACAGAAAAAGATGCTGTTGAACTTCTTGCTGCTGCGCCTTCGCCAGCGAACGGACTTTGCTTTTGCACCGGCTCATTCGGTGCACGCGAGGACAATGACGTTACAGGAATGATCCAACGACTTGGCGATCATATTCATTTCCTGCACCTGCGTAATACGAAACGTGATAAAGAAGGGAACTTTTTCGAAGCCGATCACTTAACCGGTGATACGGATATGGTAATGGCTGTGAAAGAGATCATATTGTTAATGAGACGCACAGGTATTTCCATTCCAATGCGCCCAGACCATGGACATCAGATGCTGGATGATCTAAAAAAGAAAACATATCCAGGTTATTCGGCGATCGGAAGATTGAAAGGACTTGCTGAATTACGGGGATTGGAGTTGGGCATTGCGAGATTTATTTAAATTGCTTTGGCAACTCGGTGATTCCTTGATAAAATGAGTTACGATTACTGAAATGTAATTTTAAATGAAGATCGAACCAGCACGTCTGCAGGATGGAATAAACCGAGTCAACATTTCACTTTTCTCATTTTTACTTTTTAAAGTGTAACAATCTCCCCCATGTTGGTTCCTCAGCAAGGAGTGCCACTTAAATAATTCTCCCTTACCGCAAGCATAAAATTCGTTTAACTCATGTCTTAATTCTTTATACTTATACCTTCAAACCATTAATCTGCTACGCCCTTGAAAAGAAGAGATTTTGTTCAAATTGCCGGTTTAGGACTTGGAGGCATGATGCTTCCGCTAACCTTGTCAGGCAACCAAGTCCACGAAGAAGTTCTTCTCCAATCATCCCTCGGTACCATTCAAAAAAAGCAACTCGCGGACGCAGCGCTCAACGTTGCCAAAAGTAATGGTGCCACTTACACAGATATCCGAATTGGAAGATATTTAAACCAATTCATCAATACACGAGAAGCGAAAGTTCAGAACATCACCAGCACAGAATCATTTGGTATTGGAATTCGTGTGATCGTAAAAGGTACCTGGGGATTTGCATCTACCAATGACGTTTCCACTGACGGAATAAAGAAAGCTACTGAGCGTGCTGTTTCTATTGCAAAAGCAAATTCAAAGTTCCAGAAGGAACCAGTAAAACTTGCCGTTGAAAAAGGTCATGGAGAAATTTCATGGAAGACCCCTATTGTAAAAAATGCATTTGAAGTTCCTGCTTCCGAGAAGGCTGACTTGCTATTAAGAGCCAACGCTGCTGCACAAAAAGCTGGAGCAAGTTTTGCAAGTTCAAATCTGTTTCAAATCAACGAACAAAAATATTTTGCGTCAAGTGAAGGATCTTACATCGATCAGGATATTCATCGTCTGTGGCCATCATTCACCGTATCTGTAATTGACAGAGTATCCGGAAAATTTAAGACACGCGATGCCATGAGCGCGCCTGTTGGTATGGGCTATGAATACCTTATTCCAAAACCAGAAGATAAATTAGCTGGTCCTGGTGGAATGTTCTTGTACAAAGGCAGCTATGATATTGTGGAAGACGCAACAATCGCCGCCCAACAAGCTAAGAACATGATCACTGCAAAGTCAGTGGAGCCAGGAAAGTATGATCTTGTACTAGAACCAAATCACTTAGGACTTACTATTCACGAATCAATCGGTCACCCTCTTGAATTAGATCGTATTCTTGGTTATGAAGCTAACTACGCAGGCACAAGCTTTGTGACATTGGAGAATTTGAAATCAGCAAACTTTAAATACGGAAGTGATAAGGTGACAATCTTCGCTGACAAAACTCAAGCAAACTCACTGGGAGCTGTTGGATATGATGATGAAGGTGTAAAAACAAAACGTTGGGATCTTATTACAGATGGAGTGCTTGTAAATCTTGAAGCAACACGCGATCAGGTTCATATGATTGGTCAAACAGAGTCACATGGGTGTTGCTATGCGCAAAGCTGGAACGATGTTCAGTTCCAACGTATGCCAAATGTTTCGTTAGCTCCGGGCAAAGATACTTACAGCAGTCAGCAAATGATCAAAGATGTTGAAAAAGGAATTTATATAGCCGGGAGAGGATCCTACTCTATTGATCAGCAGCGTTATAATTTCCAATTTGGTGGAACGGTCTTTTATGAAATTAAAAATGGAGAGATTGTAGGTATGCTTAATGATGTCGCGTATCAATCCAATACGCAGGAATTCTGGAATAGCTGTGCAAAAGTGTGCGATCAGAATGATTACCGTTTGTTCGGATCTTTCTTTGATGGCAAAGGACAACCATCACAGGCAAGCGCAGTGTCGCATGGAAGTTCAACGGCCAGGTTCAACGGTGTGAATGTTATAAATACAGGAAGAACAATTTAAACCCCAGACTAAATAAATTATGAAAAGAAGAGACTTTATACAGCTGGCAGGTATGGGCGCCGGTGCGATGATGCTTCCGCTTGATGGGATCTCCCAGATAGTGGATCCTCAACGCTTGCTCGACCCATTGATGGATGCCTCGCAGAAAAAGAAACTTGCGGATGCTGCCCTCAACACGACTAAGTCGTTGGGGGCAACCTACACGGATGTACGCATCGGGCGTTACCTCAATCAATTCATTGTAACACGCGAGAAGAAAGTTCAGAACATTGTCAACTCAGAATCATTTGGCGTTGGTATCCGTGTGATTGTAAATGGAACCTGGGGATTTGCTGCCAGCAACAATGTGACACCGGATGGAATGAAGAAAACTGCCGAGCGCGCTGTTGCCATCGCAAAAGCAAATTCAAAATTCCAAAAACAACCGGTACAACTTGCTGCTACTCCTGCCTATGGTGAAGTTAGCTGGAAGACACCTATGACAAAAAATGGTTTCGAAGTTCCTGTAAAAGATAAAGTAGATCTTCTGCTTGCTGCGAATGCGAGAGCACTGGAAAAGGGAGCAAGCTTTATCAATAGTCAGATGTTCCTAATTAATGAGCAGAAATATTTTGCTTCATCCGAAGGATCATACATCGATCAGGATATTTATAGAATTCAACCAGGTTTCCAGGTATCTATCGTTGATCGCGCAAGTGGATCATTTAAGAACCGTCCGGCTTTCTCTGCACCAATGGGCATGGGTTATGAATACCTTGATGGAAAAGCTGCAGATAAGATTACACTTCCTGGTGGAGCAATTGGTTATAACAAATCATATGACATGATTGAAGATGCTGGTAATGCTGCAGAGCAAGCGAAGATGATGGTCGCAGCAAAATCTGTTGAGCCCGGCAAATATGATCTTGTACTTGAGCCTTCACATTTATGGTTAACAATTCACGAATCAGTTGGTCACCCGACAGAGCTTGATCGCGTATTGGGCTATGAAGCAAACTATGCTGGTACAAGCTTCCTTACACTTGATAAATGGCAGTCAAAGAATTTCAAATTTGGTAGTGACAAGGTAAATTTTGTTGCTGATAAAACACAGGTAGGGTCTCTTGGGGCTGTTGGTTACGATGACGAGGGAGTGAAATGTAAATCGTGGGACATAATTAAAGATGGTATTCTTGTTAATTACCAGGCGATCCGTGATCAGGTCGGTATTATAGGTCAAAAAGAATCTCATGGATGTTGCTACTCACAAAGCTGGGCTGATGTACAGTTCCAACGGATGGCAAATATTTCATTACAACCAGGTAAAGACCTGGTGACGCCTGAGCAAATGATCGCTGGTATTGAAAAAGGAATCTACATTGTAAAAGATTCAGGGTTCTCAATTGATCAGCAGCGTTACAACTTCCAGTTCACCGGAGTTCTTTTCTATGAGATCAAGAATGGCAAGATCGAAGGCATGCTGAAAGACGTAGCCTATCAGGCTAACTCACAGGAATTCTGGAATTCATGTGCACAGGTTTGTGATGCGCGCGACTATCGGGTGCCCGGTGCATTCAACGATGGGAAAGGTCAGCCGGGACAAAGTAATGCTGTATCTCATGGATCAGCAACTGCCCGGTTTAACGGAGTAAATGTTATTAACACCGGACGTACTATCTGATAAATCAAAAATCACTCAATCACAAAATCAGCAAATAATATATGGCAATACTTTCAAAAGAAGAAGCTAAAAACATACTTGAGAAAGCTTTACGCTTTTCAAAAGCAGATGGTTGTACTCTAAGCCTCAATGGTAGTGAGCGCGGCAACATTCGCTATGCCCGAAACAGCGTATCTACGGCAGGTGAAAATTCTAATCTCTCATTAGGAGTTCAATCTAACTTTGGTAAGAAGTTAGGATCTGCTACGATCAATGAATTTGATGATGCCTCACTTGAGAAAGCTGTAAGACGTTCCGAAGAGTTGGCACAGCTTGCACCTGAAAATCCGGAATTCATGGATGCTCTTGAACAGCAAACATACGGTAGTGAATCAAAGACATGGTCAGAAGCTACTAATAAGATCACTCCGGAGTATCGTGCTCAGGCCGCGGCAGATAGTATCAATCCTGCTGCAGCAAAAGATGTTACTTCTGCAGGTTATCTTGAAGATACACGCGGGTTCTCAGCGATTATGAATAAAAAAGGTTTGTATGCGTATAATAAAGAGACAGGCGTTGATTTCACAGTAACAATGCGTACCAATGATGGTACGGGTTCAGGATGGGCTGCACGTACTCAGAATGATGTGAGTAAAATGAATGCTGCTGAAACATCCAAGATTGCTATTGACAAGGCGCTGATGTCAAGAAACCCAAAGGCAATGGAGCCAGGAAAGTATACTGTAATTCTTGAAGCTTCTGCCGCTGCGGATCTTGTTCGTTTGATGATGAACATGAATGCACGTCAGGCGGATGAAGGAAGAAGCTGGCTATCTAAAAAAGGTGGCGGTACCAAAGTCGGAGAAAAAATTGTTGACGAACGTGTGAATATCCATACCGATCCCTGGAGTGATGATGTTCCATCTTCACCATGGCAAGGGGATGGGCAGGCCCGCAAGAAAATGGACATCATTAAGAATGGTGTTGTATCCAATCTTTTCTATGACAGATATTGGGGATCACTAAAAAATATGGCTCCTACTCCCTTCCCAAGCAATGCCATCATGGAAGGTGGAAACGCTTCATTGGAAGATATGATAAAAGATACAGTCAAAGGGGTATTAGTAACGAGGTTCTGGTACATACGTCCTGTTGATCCTCAAACACTTCTATTCACTGGTCTTACACGTGATGGCACTTTCTATATCGAGAACGGAAAGATCAAATATCCGATCAAGAACTTCCGTTTCAATGAGAGTCCAATTATTATGCTGAATAATCTTGAAACATTGGGTAAACCTGAAAGAGCTGTTACAAGTGAAGGTCAGCTGGGGCTAATGATTCCAAATATGAAGATTCGCGACTTTACCTTCAGCAGCTTGTCTGACGCGGTGTAAACTGTGAGATGTAAAAAGTAAAATGTAAGTCCCCTACTGCGAAGTTGGGGACTTTTTTATGTCTGAACCTGAACATTTCCATTGCTCTGCGACTATTAAAATGGTATAATTATGACGAACGCAAAACTTTTTATACGTTAGTACGTCTTAATCTTTTATTAACCACTTAAATCACCACAATTTGAAACGCCGAGATTTTATCCAATTGACAGGCATGGGCGCTGCTGGTGCGGCTATGCTTTCCGGTATTCCGGGAATAGGCTATGCCGTTGCACCAGAACGGGCACTGGAAATGATTGATCCAGCTCTTAAGAAAAGACTTGCTGACGTGGCCTTGAATGCTGCCCGGTCAAAGGGCGCCACCTACACTGATATCCGCATAGGACGATATCTTAATCAGTTCATCGTAACACGTGAAGACAAAGTTCAAAATATTGTCAATACCGAATCGTATGGATGTGGTATTCGCGTTATCGCAAACGGAGGCTGGGGCTTTGCTGCCACAGATAAAATGGATAACGACAGTATTGCGAAAGCAGCTGAGTTAGCCGTTGCTATCGCAAAAGAAAATTCACGTTTGCTTTCTGAACCTGTGAGACTTGCTCCACAAAAAGGTTATGGAGAAGTCAGTTGGAAAGCACCAATCGAAAAGAATGCTTTTGAAGTTCCTATTAAAGAAAAGGCTGATCTGTTATTAAGTGTGAATGCAGTTGCTATGAAAGGCGGTGCAGATTATATCACTTCATTACTTGGTCTGGTGAACGAACAAAAATACTTTGCTTCGTCAGACGGCTCCTATATCGATCAGGACATTCACCGTATCTGGCCTGCTTTTTTTATTACAGCAATTGACAAGGCTACCGGAAAATTTGAAACAAGAAATACATTAAGTACTCCAATGGGTATGGGTTATGAATACCTTGATGCTCGTCCACAAGACAAAATTCAAAGCGTAACGACACTATATAAGGGCCGATACGATATGTTCGAAGATGCTAAGAATGCAGGAGTGCAGGCAAAAGAAAAACTCACCGCGAAATCTATTGAACCGGGCAAGTATGATGTGGTATTGGATCCTTCGCACCTGTGGTTAACCATTCACGAATCCGTTGGTCACCCTACTGAACTTGATCGTGTGCTGGGTTATGAAGCAAATTTTGCAGGAACAAGCTTCCTTACATTGGATAAATGGGAAACTAAAAAATTCAATTTCGGCAACAAGCTTGTTAATATCGTTGCTGATAAAACACAAGTTGGTTCACTTGGTGCCGTTGGATATGATGACGAAGGTGTAAAATGCGGCAAGTGGGATATTATCAAGGATGGTATTCTTGTTAACTATCAAACCATCCGCGATCAGGCTCACATTCTTGGATTGGATGCATCTCAGGGATGTTGCTATGCCGACAACTGGAGCAGCGTTCAGTTTCAGCGCATGCCGAATATTTCATTGCAACCTGGTACGGAAAAGAAAAGCGTTGATGATCTTATAAAAGGTGTTGAGAAAGGGATCTACATCATTGGTGATGGTTCTTTCTCAATCGATCAGCAGCGTTATAATTTCCAGTTTGGCGGACAACTCTTCTACGAAATCAAGAATGGTAAGATTGTTGGTATGGTAAAAGATGTTGCGTATCAAAGCAATTCTCAGGAATTCTGGAATTCATGCGGTGGTATTGCTGACGAAAGGGATTATCGTCTGGGTGGAGCCTTCGGTGATGGTAAAGGACAGCCACCACAAAGCAACGCCGTATCACATGGATGTGCAACAGCACGTTTTAATGGAGTCAATGTTATTAACACAGCAAGAAAAATAGGATAATCATGGCGATATTCACAAAAGACGAAGCCCAGGCTTTAATGAAAAAAGTGCTGGCCTACTCCAAAGCCGATGAGTGCGAAGTCAATCTCAACGGGGGACTAAAAGGTAATGTTCGTTATGCGCGCAATTCCGTTTCTACAAGTGGCGTTATCAATCAGATCAGTCTGGTGGTTTCCTCTGCTTTCGGGAAAAAATTAGGAGTTGCCACTATCAATGAATTTGATGACGTATCTCTTGAAAAGGTAGTGCGTCGTGCTGAAGAGCTTGCACAGCTTGCTCCTGAAAATCCTGAGTTTGTTTCCTTTCTCGGACCACAACAATATGCAGAGCCCGTTACGTATGTAGAATCAACTGCTGCCATCAATCCAAAACTTCGTGCTGATAACGTTGCACAAAGTTTACAAGTAGCAAAACAAAATAAAACTATTGCCGCCGGATTTCTTGAAGACAGCAATGACTTCTCAGCAATGATGAACTCGCATGGATTATTTGCATACAACAAATCCACGTATACAAATTTCTCAATTACTGTTCGTACAGAAGATGGTAAAGGTTCCGGTTATGCGACACGAGGATATAATGATATCACAAAGCTTGATACAAAAGAGGCAACGCAAATTGCAACGGAAAAAGCTATCAAGTCTTCTACCGCAAAAGCAATTGAGCCGGGAAAATATACTGTCATACTTGAACCTGCTGCAGCAGCCGTATTACTCGAGAATATTTTCTTTGCATTGGACGCACGGCAGGCTGATGAAGGTCGAAGCTTCTTGAGTTTACCCGGTGGAAAATCGCGTCTTGGTGAAAAATTGATGGATGAACGGGTTAATATTTATTCTGATCCTTTAAATCCTGAACTTCCTACAAGTACATGGAACGGTGATGGTCGTCCACAGGAAAAAGTATCATGGATTGAAAAAGGAGTTGTAAAAAATCTTTCTTATTCACGCTATTGGGCACAGAAGAAAGGCGTAAAAGCCGTACCTGGTCCTGATGCAGTTATTATGGAAGGTGGAACAAAATCTGTACAAGAACTTATCAAGGGAACAAAGAAAGGAATTTTAGTTACACGCCTGTGGTATATCCGGTCAGTTGATCCTCAATCACTACTATTAACAGGCTTGACGCGCGATGGTACTTTTTACATTGAAAACGGAGAGATTAAATATCCGATCAAGAATTTCCGTTTCAACGAAAGTCCTGTCATTATGCTTAACAACCTCGAAGAGTTAGGTAAAGTGGAGCGAACTGTGAGTGTGGAATCAAATGTGAATTATCTTTTACCTCCTTTAAAGATCCGTGACTTTACATTTACGAGTTTATCGGATGCAGTGTAGCAGAATATAATACATTAATAAAACAGGCAGCTTCTGAAAAGAGCTGCCTGTTTTATTTGATCATAAAAAGGGCACTGCTTTAAATCCGTTCATATAATTTTAAGTTTAGGATTACTTTTAAGAGCACATCTTACGACTGAATGCCATTTCCAAATAAATTCTTTTTCACACGTTTGCAATACGAGTCCGGAGACTGGGATGTGGATCAACGCATGCCCGTAAATGTTCTGAATTCACTTATAGAATATACAACGCTGCCGGTGGAGACAAAGGAAAATGTAATTCCCCTCAGCAGCGACGAAATTTTCAGATGCCCGTTTTGCTACCTGAGCGGACACAAACTTGTCGAGTTTACAGCCAACGAGCGAGAGAATTTTGAAAAATATATAAAGAATGGTGGGTTTATTTTTGTGGACGACTGTAATCATGATATTGATGGTTTATTTGCAAAATCATTTGAAACCCAAATGGGGCGGATCTTCGGACCAGCTTCTCTGAAAAAAATTCCAAATACACATCGTATCTACTCTTCATTCTTCAAGTTTGACGGCCCGCCCACCACCGGTCAGGAACTCAATGGATGGGGAGATGATATCGTCCATAATTATCTGAAAGCAATCGAGATCAATAATAAGATTGGGGTGCTTTACAGTAATAAAGATTATGGATGTGAATGGGATTATGATTTCAGAAACAAAAGATTTTATAGAATTGATAATACAAGGTTTAGCGTCAACATAGTGATGTATTCGCTTACTAGCTGATGCAAGATATAAGACGGCAGTAAAGGCATTAGGCAGTAAGGCATTAGGGAAATATGGTGACGTGACAGAAGGGATCTATAATAATAGAAGTCCAGTCCCCAATGTCCAGTGCAGTGCCTATTGAATAGCGAACAAAAACGTGAATAAACACAGAAAGATTTTAAAGTAATATATGAGCCCAGACTTACGAGCGACAGAAAAATCAGTAGCAGAACTTATCGGCAAGCTGAAAGATTTAAAAAAAGAGATCAGTAAGGTGATTATTGGCCAGGAAGAAATTATTGATCAGTTGCTCATTACTTTTTTAGCAGGTGGTCACGCACTTCTTGAAGGTGTTCCCGGTCTCGCAAAAACTTTAATGATCCGTTCACTGTCAGAAGCAATCGACTTACGGTTCAGACGCATTCAGTTTACTCCTGATTTAATGCCTTCTGATATTATTGGTACAGAAGTTTTGGAAGAAGATCATACTACTGGAAAGAGAATTTTTAAATTCAATAAGGGGCCAATCTTTGCAAATATTATACTGGCTGATGAAATAAACAGAACATCACCTAAAACGCAGTCTGCGCTGCTTGAAGCGATGCAGGAGTTTGAAGTAACGTATGCCGGAACAACCTATCCGCTTGAACGACCATTCTTTATTCTCGCGACTCAAAATCCGATTGAACAATCCGGAACATTCCCTCTCCCAGAAGCACAACTTGATCGATTCCTTCTTTATATAAAAGTAGGTTATCCAACCGCAGAGGAAGAAGTAGCCATTCTGACAAACACAACAGGAAAGAAAGGAAGCGCAATTCAAAAAGTAATGGAGGGAACAAAAATTCTAGAAGCACAGAAGCTCGTACGCGATGTCCATATTAACAATGACTTAATTGACCTCGTGAGTCGTATCGTCCGTGCCACACGCGCTGAAAAGAGTGAATTGAAATTTGTAAAC